>VOFK01004248.1_pt1 | contig 38658 bp, 51 predicted proteins | sample 5384121 | NCBI WGS metagenome assembly VOFK01 (sample SAMN12384730, study PRJNA508395) | human gut metagenome | isolation source: healthy gut J | host: Homo sapiens | reverse complement strand
GTTACGTATTGCTCTTTTTCTACGGCGTGCGTCGAGAAGCGACCACTTCCTCGACGTCAAAAAGTAAAAATCAAGCGCTTCAAGGAGATCCATGGAGAACCCGCATTTCAACGCGCCAGGTGAAATTCCCTCCTATGCGTGACGTGCCATAAGGCCCAGGGCGGGCAGTGGAAGGCCGTTTTTCGTCGACCGCTGCCTTTCGGCGACGAAGCCCATGACGCGCGACATGCTCCGCTGGCTCTACACGGCGCTGACGCGCGCACCGATAAACTGTACCTCGTAAATTTCGACAATAAGTTCTATGAATAGCGAACTGCATCCCCTCGAACCTTTCCTGCCGGCCAACGCCCGGGTGCTGATGCTGGGCAAAGCTTCCCGCCCAAGCGCATCCGCTGGTCGATGGATTTCTTCTACCCGAACCTGCAAAACGACATGTGGCGGATCGTAGGCTACCTGGCCACGGGCGACAAGTCGCATTTCCTGATGCCCGGCGGCCGGAAATTCGACAAGGAGCGCATCGAGGCCTTCTGCCGCTGCCGCCGCGGGATCGCACTCTACGACACGGCGGTCGAAGTCATCCGGCTGAAAGACAATGCGTCGGATAATTTTCTTCAAGTCGTGCGCGGGTGGATCTCGCCTCCCCCTGCTGGCGCGTATCCCGGCCTGCCGCACCCTCGTCACTACCGGCCAGAAAGCCACCGATACGCTGCGTGCGATCACGGGGTGCGACGAACCGGCCGTAGGCCAGAGCATCGGGTTCGAATATGCCGGGCGGAACATGCGGCTGTGGCGTATGCCCTCCTCGTCGCGGGCCTATCCGCGGCCTGTGGAGTGGAAGGCCGAATTTTACCGAAAAGTATTCGAAATGAATGAAATTCTGTAAAATAGAGTATCTTTGCGTAGCAAAAAAACAAAAATAATTTCCATTCCCGGCTTGGTTTGAGAACCAAATTCTGTTATCTTTGTATGGAAATTACATACAATTTTTTATTGTGAACGCAGAGAAAAAAATAGACAAAAAATATGTCGAGACACCGCTGATGAAGCAATATTATTCGATCAAGGCGGTGCATCCCGATGCCATCCTGCTCTTCCGGGTAGGGGACTTTTACGAGACATTCGGCGAGGACGCGATCAAGGCCAGCGGCATCCTCCGGCATTACGCTCACGCGGCGGGCCAACGGATCGGCAACCTACGTCGAACTGGCCGGGTTTCCCTATGCCATCGACACCTACCTGCCCAAGCTGGTACGGGCGGGCGAGCGCGTAGCCATTTGCGAACAACTCGAAGACCCAAGCTCGTCAGGGGCTGGTCAGCGCGGCGTGATCAGAGCTGGTCACCCGGGCATCGTGCTGGGTGACAATATCCGGCCAACAAAGGAAAACGCCTTCCTCGCTTCGGTCTACTGGCCGGCAGACGACCGGTGTGGCGTTCCTCGACATTTCGACGGGCGAGTTCTACGTGGCCGAAGGCTCCGACAACTACGTTGACAAGCTCATTTCGAACCTCGCACCCAAGGGAGATCATCTACCAGCGCGATTTTTTTGAAGACCGCCTCCTTTCGGGTCCGTGCCTCGGGCTCGACAGTGGGTCTTCTCGGAGGTCAACCATTAAAACTCTGCAAGCAGTTCATGACCACGTCGCTCAAGGAGCTTCGGCGTCGACCATTTCCTCACCTCAGCGGCATATCCGCCGCCGGCGCCATCCTCTACTACCTCGAATTCACCGAGCACCCCCCGCGACATCGCCCATATCCGTTTCGATTTCGCGTATCGACCAGGGACTACGTGTGGTCGACAAATTCACGATCCGCAACCTCGAGCTGTTCCTCGTCGAACGGGGGTGCGAAAGTGCAGCTTCGCCGATGTCATCGATCGCACGCTCACCCCTTGCGGGCGGCCGCCCTGCTCAAACGTTGGATCGCCATGCCCGTCAAGGATACCGTGCAGATCAGGCTGGACGTAGTCCGGACATTTCGTCGAGATGCCGACCTGGCCGACACCGTGCGCGAGCAGGTGGCTGGTGGGCGACATGGGCGTATCGCGTCGCGTACGCCGCGGCGCGGTGACGCCCCGGAACTGGTGCAGCTCAAGAATTCGCTTTTTGCGGTCGAATTGCTCAAAGGCGGCGCTCGAATCCACGGACGACGACCGATTGCATGCAGCTGGCGGCGCAGATCGACAACGATGACCGACGTGCGCGACCCGCATCGCGCGGGGAGATATAACCCCGATCCGCTCAACAACCAGATCAGAAGGGCGGCGTCACGCCGACGGCGCTGGATGGACGACCTGCGCCGCATTGCCCACGGCAAGTGATTACCTGGCACGCATCCAGCAAAGCGCGGGAGAAAGCGAGACGACGGCATCCCAAGCTCAAGATCAGCTACAATCGGTATTCCCGAACTATTGGAACAAATACAGTCACAAGGATTACAGATTGCTGTTGCATCCAACAAATATCAGGCAGCAACACAGAAACTGATAGCACACTATTTTCCAAAAAATACATTTCGTTGCAGTATTCGGACAGCGGGAAGGGGTCAATGTAAAGCCCGATCCCACCATTGTGGAAGACATTCTCTTACCATTGCCAAAACAGATAAAGAGATGTGCTCTACGTCGGCGACTCCGAGTAGACATGCAGACAGCCATCAACGCCGGTGTAACTTCTTGCGGGGTGACTTGGGGATTCCGCCCACGAACCGAATTAGAGGAGTTCCATCCTGATTACGTTGTGGACAAAGCAGAAGAAATCATTGATATAATAATGGAATAACAGCATTACAAAGGGGCTGTCTCCATGCTTACTTAAAATACACATCATCAAAAACAATTTTTCCACAAGACCTTTCCTGTTATCAGTCCACATCTCTGGCCGCAAATAACAATTCTCACACCTGCCTGTCCTCTTTTCCAGACTTCGTTCAAACGGCAACTTCTTTCTGCATTTCTGCTTTTTACAACATACTCCCTGAAGGGTTTTAACCCCTTTTATGCTACACAGATAACAAAAAGTACCAACCTAAAAACAAAAATTACACATCTACTTTTTCGTATCAATTTACATTTGCAAAAAGGAGTTAACAATGTGTAGAGAAACTCATCTGAATGAGAAACACTTTTTAAATCATAAATATGCAAAGAATGTCTAAAATGAAGAACACGCGCACAATGTTACTATTCTTATTGGTAACCATGATATCGCTTGGCGTATCAGCGCAAAACGTAACCGTAAAAGGTACAGTGAAAGACAAAGCAGGAGAAACCGTTATCGGAGCCTCCGTAGTACAAAAAGGAAATACCGGCAATGGTACAATCACCGACATTGACGGTAATTACTTCAAACGTTCCGTCCAATTCGACTTTAATATTTTCTTACGTAGGTATGACTACACAAGAAATTGCTGTCAAAGGACAAAAAACTATCGATGTAATTTTGGCAGACGATGCACAAGCGCTGGAAGAAGTTGTGGTTATCGGATACGGTACAGCCAAAAAAGAAAGATTTAACAGGTTCTGTTGCAACAGTAAATTCTGAGGCATTAACGGTTGTACCCGTAGCATCAGCCACTGAAGCATTAACCGGTAAAATGGCAGGTGTACAAATCACTACCACAGAGGGGTCTCCCGATGCCGAAATGAAAATACGCGTACGTGGCGGAGGTGGCTCTATTACAGGCGACAATACTCCACTATTTATTGTCGACGGTTTTCCTGTCGAATCCATTTCTGATATTCCGGCATCAGACATTGAAGACATGACCGTACTGAAAGATGCATCTTCAACAGCCATTTATGGATCTCGTGGTGCAAACGGTGTAATATTGTAACTACTAAAAGCGGTAAAGAAGGCAAAATTTCAGTAAATTACAACGCATATTATTCATGGAAGAAAAATGGCAAAAACAACTGAATACACTGTCTTCAGCCGACTATACAAAATGGCAATATGAATTAGCTGCATTGAACAGTGGCAATTTCGACACTATCAATCCAGAAGAATACACTAAGATTTTTGGAAACTACGAAGATATGGACTTGTATAACGATGTACCTGCCAACAATTGGCAAGATCAGATCTTTTTGGACGTACCGGACATACATTCAACCATAATTTAAGCATTACCGGTGGTAGCGATAAAACGAAATATGCTTTCAGCTACGCACACATGGATGATAAAAGCAATTATGATAGGTTCTAACTTCAAACGCGATAACCTTAGTTTAAAATTAAACCATAAACCGAATAAACGTATCAGTTTGGATTTCTCTGTCCGTTATTCTAATACAACCATAAATGGTGGTGGGGCTAATGAATCAAAAAAATGAAGTATCCAGTGCAGACTCTCGCATGAAAGACGTAATGATTTACACTCCATTCAATTTTAAAGATTTGAGTGACGGTTATGACCCCGAATTACAATTAACCAATCCACTCATTTCTGTTGCAGACAATGACCGCATACAGAAACGGCAAACATTCAATTATAACGGAAGTTTTACTTGGGAAATTATTGAAAATTTAAAAGTTAAAACTGAATTCGGTTTAGATCAATATTACAGCAAGGACAACCGTTTTTTTATGGTGTTACCACTTATAAATCACGTGAAAACGGTAACGAACAACCGATTGTTATCTTTACTGGCAAAGACAGAAAATCATTTCGTAATACCTCAACACACTGAATTATGATTTCAAGAAATTATTAAAGAACGACAAGCATCATCTCTCTGCATTAGTAGGCCAAGAATTAATCAAAGTAAAAAGTAATGTAGATACAGATGAAGTCCGCTTCTATCCGGCTTCTTTCAACTCTCATCAAGCATTCAATTTATCAAGTCAGGGCACAGCTTTTCTACTGACAAATACACAAATGCAGATGATATATTACTTTCATACTTTGCTCGTGCCAACTATGATTATGAAGGTAAATATCTGATAAGTGCAACATTCCGAGCTGACGGTTCTTCCAAATTTGCAGACGGTAACCGTTGGGGATACTTCCCATCAGCAGCCGTTGCATGGCGCATCTCTTCTGAGAACTTCATGGAAGGCACCAAGAATTGGTTGGATGATTTAAAGCTTCGTGTCAGCTATGGTACAGCAGGAAATAACAACATTCCAAGTGACCAAACCCGTACCGTATGGGCTGCCGGTTCAAGTCCTGCAATTGGCTGGATTAATGGCATCAACAATTTCTGGACCACTGGAGCGCAAATGACCAATCCAGATCTGAAATGGGAAACCACCTATACTCGTAACTTCGGTCTAGACTTCACCATGTTCAATGGCAAATTGAACGGAACTGTGGAATATTATTGGAATACAACAGACGATTTGCTGATTAATTTCCCGGTATCCGGCGTAGGGTATAGTACCCAATACAGAAACTTGGGAAAGACTGAGAATAAAGGTTGGGAAGTAACCTTGAATTGGAATCCAATCAATAAAAAAGAACTATGGTTTGAGCCTTAGCGCCAATGTAGGTTTCAACAAAAATAAAGTAAAATCTCTCGGTAGCCTCGCTCAGTACCCCGCATCATCCGGCTGGGCATCTTCTGATTTGTCTTCCGACTACATTGTCATGGTAGGTCACGCAGTAGGTGAAATATATGGATATGAAAGCGACGGTCGTTATGAAGTATCAGATTTCTCTGGTGTAGATGATAAAAGGTAATTGGACGTTGGCTGAAGGTGTTGCAAACAACGCTTCAGTTATCGGAGAAAAATACCTTCGTCCGGGTGCCATGAAACTGAAAAATACAGACGGTTCTAAAGACAATAAAGTAACGACTTCTGATATTACCAAAATCGGTGATACCAACCCACTGTGCAGTGGTGGTTTCACGTCAATGGACGTTTGTATGGTTTTGATTTGACCGCCAACTTTACTTACAGTATCGGCAACGATGTTTACAATGCCAACAAGATAGAATACACCACTGCGGGCAAATACAAATATCGTAATATGATTGACATCATGGCAGACGGAAATCGCTGGACAAATCTAAATTCCGATGGAACAATCTGTAATGATCCCGAGCAACTGGCAGCGATGAATGTCAACACTACAATGTGGTCTCCATGGATGCAAAAATGGTACTGTCCGATTGGGCGGTTGAAGACGGTTCATTCCTACGTCTGCTACCTTATCAATAGGTTATACATTTGCCGCAGACACTAACAAAAAAGTAGGAATTCAGAATCTGCGCTTCTATGCTACCGGCTATAACCTTTTCTGTCTGACTGGTTACAGCGGTTTTGATCCTGAAGTTTCTACACGCACTAAAACCTCTCTAACTCCAGGGGTAGACTACTCTGCATATCCCAAGAGTCGTCAATATGTAATCGGTTTGAACTTAACCTTCTAAAATTAAACGACAATGAAGAACAAATTTTTATACATCACTTACAATACTGTCTATCTTTGGGTGCACAGTATTTACTTCCTGCGAAGATTTGTTAGACACAAAGTCTCCCTCATCTATTGAAGATACGGATATTTTCTCAAACAAAAGTCTGGTTGAAGGAGCTATCAACAATATCTATACTTATTACGGTGAACAGAATTATCGCGCCCGCTATTTTTACCCTATTATGGTCTGAATACGGACATTGAGTGGTATAACTCTTCAGACAAAGGAGATGCCAAAGCCGGAGTTGTTACTTTCAGCGCTTTACCTGGCAATACGGAAATGAATATAGCTGATAGTAAAGAACCATGGTCTAATATTTATAGCGGTATTGAAAAAGCCAATCTTGCAATCAAAGGTCTTGAAACCTCCGCAGATATGGAAGACAGTTTCATACAACAATTATACGGTGAAGCTCTTACTTTTACGAGCTATGGCATATGTAGACCTGATCAATGCATGGGGCGATGTACCTGCCCGCTTCGAACCTGTATCAACAGCAACCGTATACACCGCGTACTGACAAATACATCATTTATAAACAACTCATCAAAGATCTACAAACTGCCCTGGTGGCATGGCCTAATGAAACGGACAACTTCTACTGTAGAACGTATCAACAAAGCATTTGTAAAAGGTATGCTGGCCCGCGTCTGTCTACAAAATTCGCAGGATACTCACTGACAGCCGACGGAACATGCGCCAAAAGCACAGATCCGGGTTGGATAAATCGGTCCTATACCCCATTGCATTACAAAGGCTTTGCAAAGACGTTATGGACCAAGAAGGCAACCGTAGCACTAAAAGAGAAAAACTTCCAAGACATCTTCGAAGATATCTGTCGTGACGTAGTAAAAAGCAGGCAGCGAATCATTATGGGAAATACCTTATGCTAATGAACCGACTGCACGCGGACGTATGGTATACACTTTCGGTTTGAAACATAAAAATACCGATGATATGACAGGAGGCTGCCCAAGGCGGACAGGCCGGCCCCCCACCCCATTTTTCTATTTTGACTACTCCGAGAATGACAAGCGACGCGACATCACATGCGTTCCCTTATGTATGGGATAAGGAAAAGCAAGTCGCCAATTTATAAATACCTGGTACTTCGGCAAACTCCGTTATGAATGGATGGACCGTAGAGCAAGCGGTAATGATGATGGAATCAACAAAGTATACATGCGTTATGCAGACATTATTTTGATGAGAGCCGAAATAGAAAACGAGCTGAACGGCCCTGAGGCTGCCGCACCTTATCTAAAGAAAATACGACAACGCGCATTTTCCGAAGCAAACTGGCCTAAAAGAAGTGGAGCAATATGTAGCAGCTGCCTCTGTAAGCAAAGAAACTATGTTCAATGCTATTATAGACGAACGTGCATTTGAAGTCTGCGGTGAAATGATACGCCGAGCCGACTTGATCCGCTGGAACATGTTAAAGAAAAAAACTAGATGAAGCCAAGACAAAAATATATGACCTGCGTTCGTTAAGCGGTGAATATGATTGGCTGACAGGACACCTGTATACCAAACCCATAGACTTCAAATGGAAACGCAATGGAGTTGAATATACACTTTCTAAAAAGGCGCTTCAGTTCTATGGTCTTCAACCAGGCGAAAACAAACTTGACCCAAGCGGATATGTAGAATATACTGACAGCGAAGGTAAAACTACCACATGGATCAAAGAAGATAATCTTAAAGATGATAAGATAGAATCCCTTTATCTGCAAGATCCTGATAAATATATGTACTGGCCTATTTTCCAGTACAATCTGGATGCCAACCCAGCGCTGGAGAATTATTCCTGGTATGGTAAATAATCTATTAAACTCAAATCATTATGAAGAAATATATAATCACAGCAATAGCTCTCGCCACGCTACTGATTGGCAGCGTAACATTTACTGCATGTGAAGACATTGACGATATACATGAGTTATCATTAAATCGCCTGTTGTCCCCCACCAACCTGATTGGAAAGATAAACAGTAAAGTAAACATAACAGCATCATGGGATGCCATGGACAATGCCACAGCCTATATTATTTGAATTCTATAAAGAGGACCCTAATTGCGAAAGGTACACCTGTTCTCTCCGAAACAATAGAAGGTACAGAATTCACTAAAGAAGGACTGGAAGGTGAAACAGAATATACTATCCGGGTAAAATCCATAGCTGAGGGACTAAACGACTCAAATGGAGTGTCATCTCCCGCACAACAGAAGTTATAGAGCAAATTCTCAAAACTATTGAGGATACAAACGTCAACGACAAGACCGCAACTATAAAATGGACTGCCGGAGAAGCCGTTACAGAGCTCCAACTTTCTTGGATAGATAAGGATAAAAAGCCCAAAAAGCGACACTGAAAATCAGTGAAGCAGAAGTTGCTGCCGGCCAAAAGGTGCTTACAGATTTGATTCCCTCTACTGCTTATGAGATCAGAATCAAGAATGATAAAAAGACACGTGGCATCAGAACGTTTACTACAAAAGCAGACCTTACAACAGTAATTCAAGTGCATAGCGGTGATGACTTAACTGCAATTTTGGATAATGCAAAAGAAGGCGCCTACATTGCAATTATGGATAATGCCAAATATACTATATACGCACCAGATGATGATGCAAAAAAAACTTATACATTAAATAAATCACTTACAATTTCCGGTTATTACTCAAGCAACAGACCAACAATCAAAGGATGTATCACCATTGGTTCTTCCGTTAAAACTTTTAGAACTTTTCTAATGTTATTCTCAATGGAGAAAAAGAAAGCAGACGGGCTATTGATAATGGGAAAAGACCCTGCTGAAATTGAAACATTCAAAGTAAACGGCTGTGATATATCCGACTATAAGAACAGTGTTATCAATAATGAAAGCAAAGTAAATATCGGCTCTATAACTATTCAGAACAGCACTATTAGCAATATAGGCAGAGATGTTATAGACATACGTGGCGGTAAATTGAAATCAATAGAAGTGTCGGCTTGTACTTTCAACAACACTGCTCGCACATTCCTACGTAATAATTCCAGTTCCATTGCAACGATTTCATTCACTCAATGTACTTTCTATAAGGTATGTCATCTTGACAACAAAGATAATAACGGTTTGTTCCTTATGGATAAAACAACGGATAATAGCGAATTAATTGTAAAGCAATGCTTATTCTACAATATTGGAATGGAAAAGTTAGAGACAACAAGTATGTTGGCACATGGACCAGGAGCGATAAGATGAAGGCCTCAGAAACTTATGCAGACAATTATTATTATGACAGTCCCAATTTTATGGACAAACAGTAAATATGCAAAAAAGACTATTCCATGGTTGCAACTGAAGCCAATCCTCAATTTATAGATTCAGAAAATGGTAACTTCACTGTGGGCAATAAAGAATTAGTCGGAAATGAAATTGGCGACCCGCGTTGGCTTAAATAAAACAATAGTATAAGCAAATTGATGTACAAAATAGAGGCTATTCAAAAAAGTTGAATAGTCTCTATTTTTATATTCCTTATTTACTGTAAAACTAAAAACCCCAAAATCACTTATAAAGGTTTCCTCAGGAGGACAGAAAGTTTTTTTTTGCGTGCCAGTTGCAGTTCTGCTAGCAGAATTGGGCCACTTTATTCCAACTCATCCTCTCCCCATAACTCTTTGTCCGAAGGGGCTTTCCAGAGGCTCCAAGCTATTGCCGAGCCAATAACAAGCAAACTAATTAAATACACGATCCATAGTTACGGTTTGGTTTTGTAATTATTCAAAAAAAGAACATATCAAAAACATTAATGTTCATTCCGGGCACTAAACAGCAGCCTATTTCAGTACCTTATCCCTATACTCCGTTGGTGTCATCCCCATTTTCTGTTTGAAGCATTTACTGAAATAACGCGGATCGTTGATACCTACCATGTAGGATATTTGCGTCATGGAATATTCTCCCGTTTCTATCAGTTGTACTGCACGATTAATGCGCATTTCCTTGATGAATTCAATAGGCGCCAAACCGGTCAGGGTCTTCAGTTTCTTGAAGAAGACAGAACGGCTGACGGCCAGCCTCGTGCACAAAAATCATCCACTATCAGTTCACCGTTATCCATGTTCTTCTCCATAAATTCGACAAGGCGGTCCATAAACTTACGGTCGTTGGGAGACATGACCGGAGATTTGTCCGTTTCCGGATTATCGGTAAGACGCTTCTCCGTCTGTTCATCGGAGACAGGTATAGCCATTTCCTGCCGACATCAAGTCCTGACGGTACAGCACTTGTAACTTCTGCCGCTGAACAAGCAAATTCTTCACACGCGCTTTCAAATAAGTAGCACTGAAAGGTTTGGTTATATAATCATCGGCACCATACTCCAGACCTTCCAACTTGCTTTCAATGGACGACTTTGCGGTAAGCAGCACAATAGGGATGTGGCTGGTTGTCATATCCGCACGTAACTCGCGGGTCATGGCAATACCGTCTTTTCTCCGGCATCATCACGTCACTGATAATAATATCCGGCAAGAGCTTCAAAAGCCTTATCACAACCCTCCATGCCGTCAGCAGCTTCTACAATACGGTATTCGGGCGAGAAAATGCTCCGCAGAAATATGCGCAACTCGGCATTATCTTCCACCAGAAGCATCAGTCCTTTGGATGTTGCCATGTCCTCATTCTCCTGTGCTTCTCTTTCCGTTTCCGATTGCGGGGAGACCGTTTCTTCCGTTTGCTGCCGCTGCACCTCCAGGCAAACCGTTGCATCATCCTGCATGAATTCCACCGAATCGTCATAATGCTCTTTTCCTTTCTGGAAATCGATTTTGAAACAGCTTCCCTCGCCCAGTTTGCTGTCTACCGAGATCAGTGCCTTATGCATTTCCACCAGTTCCTTCACCAATGACAGACCGATGCCTGTGCTTGGATTGAACAAGTTACGGTCTACCATATTCTCGAAACGGACAAAGATCGACTTCTTCTTGTTCTCGGCAATACCAATGCCCTGATCCTGCACGCCAATGGAAACAGTGTCTTTGTCTTCATGGATAAACACCTTAATCATCTTTCCATTCGGAGTGTACTTGAAGGCATTGGAAAGCAGGTTGAAGATTATCTTTTCGTACTTGTCAGCATCTATCCACAGATAGAGTCCGGGCTTCTCCGTTTCAAACAAGAAATCAATCCGGTGCTCCTCGGCTACGGAATCGAAGTTTTCCATGACCTTACGGGTGAACGCCACCACATCAACACGTTGCACCTGCATCTTCATCTTCTTGTTCTGTATCTTCCGGAAATCGAGTATCTGATTGATCAGATGCAGCATACGGTTCGTATTGCGTTCCACAACCTGCAATTGCTCACGAACATCCGCCGGCAACCGCTTATTACTCAAGACATACTCCACCGGACCGGAAATCAAGGTCAAAGGCGTGCGCAGCTCATGGGAAATATCCGTAAAAAAACGCAGTTTCATGTTCGTCATTTGCTGCTCTACGGATACCTCATGCTTTAAACGATAGATTGTAAACAAGATGTAGACAGCCGTTACAATAATCAGCAGCACAAACAGCACATACAGGAAATAGGCGAAAGGAGTCTCCCAAAAAAGAGGGAAGCACCTCTATATCGAGCAAGCGCGTATTCTCCGTCCACACCCCCTCGGCATTGGTAGAACGTACCTTAAACACATAATCTCCTTTGGGCAAGTTGGTATAAGTAGCCATTCGCTGCTTGCCGACGTAATTCCATGATTTTTCAAAGCCTTCCAAAATATAAGCATATTGGATTTCCGAAGGGTCCGTATAGTCGAGCGCCGCAAACTGAATGGTGAAAATATTCTCTTTGTGGGAGAGAGGCTTCAACCGGCGGGTATCATCCAGACTGCGTTGCAATACCGAATTTTCACCCGGAGTCACATCTTCATTCGATATCAGCAGCCTTTGGAGAATACCAACGGCGGAACATACGTACTTTTCCGGAGCGAGTCCGGTTTGAAAAGGAAGATGCCCTCACTCGTTCCATACATAAGGTTTCCCCACGAAGTGTAAAGTGACGCCGCTTCACTGAAGCGCAGGCGGAACGAGATGTTCGTCGGCATAATTCTCAAACCGTTCTTCTTCCGGTATAAACTTGCTGATGCCATTCTCCGTACTCATCCAAAGATTTCCTTTGTTGTCCTCACGAATAGAGAGCAATATGTCCGAAGGCAAACCGTCCTCTACACAATATGACTTGAACGCCGCATCACCGTCCTCGTCTATGGACTGCAATTTGTTCAGCCCGCAGCCAAAGGTGGCCAGATAGAGTTCCTTCTCTCCGGTAGACAGAATCCAATGCACATCGTTGTTGCTCAAACTGTACATGTCATCCTGTATGCGCTGATAATGATGAAAGACAGCATCTTCAGGGGTTCTTGAAGTCTCCGTTCACCCTCAATGCCCCTACGGTCGTGGCAATCCAGATATTCCCCCGATGATCCCCTGTGATGAAACGCACCTTATGACATTTGTCAATAGGGAAACCTTTCAGATTGTTGCGGTGGCTGACAAATATTTCCTCGCCGTCCTGATTGTGCGTCAAATAATTGACGCCTCCTCCGAAAGTAACAAACAAATGCGCCCTCTGCTGTCCTCATACACACAATATACGTTATCATCACTCAAGCTATATATGTCTTCTTTCCGATGCCGGTAGCGCGTCAGCTTATAACACATTCCGTTCCGGGGCTCCGCTTTTTTACGAGTCCCTCTCCCCTTTGTCGCAATCAAAGGTTGCTCTTACTGTCTTGATATATAAAATAGACATTTCCCTTCAAAGGAGCGCCTGCATGCGATATGGTTCCGGCCTCGGTCAAGTATCCGCGCTCCGAATGGTCGTTGCCATACACCCGCAACTTTCCGTTTTTCAGTCCTACCCAAAGATTGTGTTCGGCATCCTCGCAAAGCGCACGCACTTCGTTGCTCAAAGATTCGTAGCGGTGAGGTTCCGGGTTATCATACGGAACGGCGACGCCTGAAAAGTTATTTTCTCCAACCCTTTGGAATGCGTGCACATCCACAGATTACCCTGCCTGTCGGAAAAGGCCGAATGGATCTTGTTGGAGAACCGCCAGTTTGCATCTGACAGTCCGTTGTAGAAAGACTGCAAACGGTTGTTTTTCTCTATCGAAACGTGAAAAGCCACCCCCATAAGGATGCACCCATACCGTCCCGTAAATATCTTCGTGTACGTGAAAAGCCGGACGCGAACGGTCTGTGCTGGTAGGCTCCACCGGTATCACTTCCGTTTTCAGGACTTTTTGTTTTCGCATTGAAATGGGCCACAGTACCCGGCACTTCCTGTTCGAACCATATTTCCGAGTACTTGTCCATATAGGCAGAACGGACGGGTGCCTTAGGAAGTCGCGAGGCTTCATAGTGTTCCATTCCTTTAGACGCTTTACATCATAGACGAAGAAACCGTCTGTCTTCGTTACAATCAGAATTGCCTGTTCATTTATCTTTTTTATCTCCACAATACGTGAGGAGGCGGGTAGCTGTAATAGTTCGAACTGTCCTCCTTGCTTTTGGTAACGCCATATCCTGCCATGATCCGAACCGAAGAATATCTCATTCCCATATTCCTGTGCCACATAAAAGAACTGCCCTTTCCCCTTTTCTTGTTTTGCTGTCTCCACGAAATAAGAAGCCATTGTGCGGTTTCCGGCAGCGAGCATTCCCAATCCGTTGTTGGTCAAAACCCACTCGTTGCCGGCATGATCCTCATAAATATCGTACACACGCGTTGCCGGAAGCAACCCCGATTTATCAGAATACCACTCCGAAGAAAGGCGATAGGTAGCCGGATCCGTTTTCACACGAATAGCGCCTTCGTTTTCCGAAAAGCAGCCATACTGAACCGCATGGCAACATTTTTTATTGAAGTTATGACAATCCTGCCTCCTTTCTCCTCCGTAGCAGGTACGTGCTCGAATTTCTCGGAACGGGGTGTCAAAGCGATAGACCTGATTATCGTATGTCTGCAACCAAAGGAAACCGTATTTGTCTTCATACATGTGGTCCACGCGGTTGTTCGTCAAATTAATCCGGTTATCAAACTTGGCTTTATAGGTCCTGAAAACATAGCCGTTGAATTTATTGATTCCATCCCATGTGGAAAACCACATGTTTCCTTTCCTGTCTTGCAAAAAATACTCATAACCGTATTTTTGCGAAAGACCTTCTTCGGATGAATAATGGGTAAAAAAAACAGGCCGGCTGTGACTTAACCGGCAATATGTACAACAAAGAAATGATCAGGTATAGGATATTTTTCATAATATAATAATCGTTCTGTGGTGTAAAGATACATATTTCGTTGAAAAAACCTTGCCTTTACACTTATTTTTTAGGCGTTTGCTTTCTACAAACGCCTGCAACAACAGCCCACTTATCCCTGGAGAAATGGAAAAGAATACTTATCGGACGATGTGCCTGATATAAAATAGTTTTTGTCAGTTAACGCTTTATACTTACCAATGCATTACCGTTTGCAACCAGTTCCAGTTATCACTGCCGGACAGTACGGATTCCATTTCATAACCTTTCAAATCTTTCAACTGATGCGAGAAAGTAGCGCGGGCTTTGGGGTTGGCTCCCGGTCCATAGCTGTCATATTCAGCGTAAAGGCTGTCTTCTCCGCCTCTTTCTTGTTCCAGTTGTGCCACCCGGCAGGAAGAATATGCTTTCCCAAATCACAATGCACAAATACAGCCCTGGCAAAGGACGCCATGGACGGGACAAAGTACACTTTTTGTCACCCCACTGCATCCGCAGTCAGCTTTGCAGTCATAGAATACATAGCCGTATTTCTGTCCCTCGTCGGTAGAAGGAGCCGTAACATAACCGTCACGTTTGCTGTGGATGTGGCAGCGATTGAAAACAGCCGTAGACCAACCGAATATAAAATCCACTGTTCCCTCTATATAACAATCCTCATAATACTGCCGCACTCCTTTCCGTAGGTGTAGAGTGTATCCTGAAAACCGAGGAAACGGCAGTTCTTAAAATACACGCGATCGGCGCTTACAAAACAGGCAACTGCCCTGACCTACCGGGCCTGATGTGTTCTCGAACGTGATATTCTCCGCGTAAAAGTCGGGTGCATAAATATAACAGGAAGACGAACCGGACGTTCCTTTGTTTTCACCAAGATATTCGGTTTGCCGGCATAATCATCATACGAAATGACCGCCCCTTCCTGACCTATCAGGGAGATATTAATCTTACTTTCAGGCACAATCGAGCTTTTCTTTATACACACCCTTGCGTATCAGTATCGTGGTACGTACATTTTACAAAATCGGGAACGGCATTAATGGCTTCCTGTACAGTAAAATCACCGCTACCGTCTTGTGCCACCACGAAATCATAATGGCGAACATACTTTGCCAATTCCGGCACTGCTTTTGCTATGGCATCTACCGTAATACCTGCTATGACACGTGCACCATATACATTTAAGTGGGTATTGTCCTCACGTCCTTTAGGCATGGATGCGATTGTGATTGGCAGGCACCCACATAAAAAGTTTTCGATTCTTTCGGGCCCAACCCCTCTACCAGGCTCATGGGTAAGCCTATTCATATCAATAAAAGGCACATCAATTCCTCTGCCACATTACGCTTGGGGAGTCAAATAGGCTCCATGCGTATCAATCAGCTTTATCTCCTTCCCTCACCTCATCATCCTGTGAAGCATCCCTTTTTGGCATCCGGATTGATCCCCTTGCGAATATCATCCTGAAGAATAGCTTCCGCCACAGCCTTATCATTGGAAGTACCAAATTTACGGCGTACAATGGAATTGAAAAGTACCGGGATACCCCCTTTTGCCCTTTGTTTCGTTCACAAACTTGCGAAGGTTGGCATCGAATGTCGTTCCCGGATCCGTATGGCGCTCTGCTGACAGTTTCTCGTCATTATGTCCGAACTGGATAAAAACATAATCTCCTTTTTTTATCAGCGAAAGCACTTTTGTCCCAACGTCCTTCGTTAATAAAACTTTTGGAACTGCGCCCCGTTCATGGCATGATTGTCCACTTGTATATCCTCAGAAAAGAAACCGGGCAGTACATGCCCCCAACCTCTTTCCGGATTGCCACCGGTCAACGACTTATTCGCCATTGTAGAATCGCCGATCATAAATATGGTGATTACCGGCTTGTCCGCCTTGAAAGCCGAACATAGGAAAAGCACTTTGCCAAGAGCAGAATCAATTTATTTTTCATGGTTTTCAAACTTATTGTTTAATGTCGTATATTTGCCAAAGTAAAACAATTTTCTACAAATGAAAAAGACAAGAAGCAATACATTCATTCTCGAAAACGAGAAAGCATGGGAACCCGCCGGTGAAGGCGTCGTTCGCCAGATACTGGGATATGACGGTCAGGTTATGCTCGTTAAAGTCAAATTTGAGCAAGGTGCAGTGGGCACCCCTCACACCCACTATCACACCCAAACAACCTATGTGGCAAGCGGAAAATTCGAATTCACCGTTAATGGCGAAAAGCAGATTGTGTCGGCAGGTGACGGCGTTTACATCGAACCGGATGCCGAACATGGATGTACTTGCCTGGAAGCCGGTATACTTATCGACTGCTTCAGTCCCATGAGAGCAGACTTCCTGAAAGAAACCCGTTAAAGTTCCACTTCTTTCCATTCACTGCATCTCTCGAAGAGATAGGCAGGATTACCGTATGCTTGGCGAGCTTCCCCTTCCGGTCAGTTGCTTAGCCCATTTTACCCGGCCTGCGCAGTCGGCCCTTCTCCCCACGTACTGCCGAATTCAGCATATCGGGCTGTTTTTTCATTCTCCGAATTACCCCAATTATGCCAGCCTTCCGGACGGATATGCTTCCCCATTTCACAATTAATAAACACCGTAGCTGCATACGGCCGCCAAGGACGGCCCAAATAGAACTTTATCAACTCCCGGGCAGCAGTCAACTTTACAGTCTCTAAAGACATATCCCACTTCAACATCTTTCGGAGTGGATGCCGCCGTTATGTATGAATTGCTTTTTGCTATGGATGGTGCAATTCCGGAACAATGCCGTAGACGGTCCGAAAATAAAATCGGTAGTCCCCTCTATGTAGCAGTTCAGAAAATAGAGCCGGGTGCCTTTTCGCACCGGTATAAATAGTATCCTGATTTCCCCAGAAAGCGGCAGTTGATAAAAATCAGGCGGTCGCCTTCCGTATGAAGCGCAACAGCCTGCCCCAGTCGCGCAGCATTATTCTCAATCGTCAGGTTCTTAAAAGTAATGGAGTTTCCCTCTACTTTCAAAGTGTAAGTACGGAAAGTCCCCATTTTGTTTATATTGGCATGATCATCGTAAGTGATTATTGTATTTTCCACATTTTCACCGATGAAATCGACATTTTCCAACCAAGAAGGAAGAATAACCTTCTCCTTATATACACCTTTTTAACCAGTACTGTCACTTTATAATCCATAAAAGGCCCGGATGCCCTCCATGGCTTCGGTCAGCGTGCGGTAATCCCCGCTACCGTCACGTGCCACAACAATCGTGTCTTTCCACTGCTGTGCCGCAGACAAGGAACTGCCCCCACAAAGCAGAGCTATCACAAAAAGCTGCACAATATTTTCATACTTGCTTTCATTATTATTCTGATTAACGGTGTTATTTCTGATTAACAGTTGCTTTCACATCCTGAAGACGTTCCCACTCAACGATGCAAGAATAAACGGGCCTACAGCCTTAGGATCGTTATTGCGGACAGTCTCATTAATGTAATAATCATAATCTCCCGAACGATAAACTTTTCCACCGAGTCCGGCTACGGCGCATGCCTTTGTTATGCTTATCACACCGTTCCCATCCACCTCAATGAAATTATCAAGAATGCCTTTGTATCCTTTAATAGCTACCGCCAGATAAGATTTATCAATATACCCTTTTGCGCACCCCTTTAAATAAGGAATACACAAACATTGTGGAACAAGAAGATTCCCAGATAATTTCCCGGCGCTCCACTCTTTGTCCAACACCTGATACCACAAACCGCTCTTGGAATCTTGCAGACGCTTTATCTGGGCAGCTATTTTATTGAAAATTACCAGCATGGAATCTCTACCGGGTTCATGTTTCGGGATAAAATCGAGAGCATCTACAAACGCCATTGCATACCACCCCATGGCACGCCCCCAGCTATGTTTCGATTGGCCGGTAACAGGATCGGCCCAACGCTTCCTTACGACTCACATCACAGGCATGACGATACAGTCGTTCTTCGCATCACTAAGTATGACGGCTGCCATCAGGAAATTGATTGATAACATCGGCATAATCAGCACACCTGATTATTGCGAAATGCATATTCTGCATAAAGGCACCCTTATAAATGCCATCAGCCATGCCGAAGTTCAGATGAAATCTTCTGCTTGCCAAAAACCACCGTCTGCATTGCGGGGATGCTCACTGCTCTGACTTTCAATTTCAGTTTCATCTTTTGCTCAAGTTCGTAAATGAATATAAACTCTGCCGGAGCTATTTTTGCAGCGACTTCGTATTCCTTACGTTTGTACATTTTGATAGTACTGTCGGCATTTAGTCATCGTATTCATATGGCTAAAGCATTTTCTGATCTCTGTAAATCTCCTACATGCCATCCAATAGCCTTGAAATCAAAACCATGACAATAGTCCTATTTAATTTGGGCTGAAACGCAACTGCCAAGCCTCCAAGAATCATCTCTAGATTCCACCATACGCAAATGACTCAATGAAATTTAGTAAACAAAGTTCTTCTTCATGAATGTTCATTAGATTTACTGTTTTTTGTAACAAAAGTGAAGTTTCTTCTGTAAACTTTCAGTATTTTTGGCGCAGAGGCATGAAAACGAACGTAAATTTGTAGCACGATAACGATCAAATTTGTCCAAAATCGTCTCTGATTTACTTTACATTTATTAAGTGCTCTTTGCTACAATTTCCTGATTAATAAGGAAAAAGGGTATATGACCCCGATTTCAATTCATGTCTATTGTTAAACATCGTCATTTATCACCAAATCACATAAAAAGAATGGAAACAAGTTTTTAGTTATATCATCGCTTTAGGAGCGTCTGTTATGATGCCACCATATTTTTACAATCATAGGTGTACATTGGCAAGAAATTTGGAAAAGGCTCTGAAACCAACAGAAGTCTGTTGGTTGATTGGCAGGGGCTTAGGTGCAGTCAGCCTCGCCCTTCTGGACAAAACAAACCTTCTGATACCCCCTGAAAGCTATATCCAATCGGTATCACCCCACAACTGAACGTGGCCCTCGATATGGATGTGCCTGCCGTAGCTTAATGTTTGGCACTTATCAATTCTACCCGTTTAGGGGTGTCAATCTCCTGATGCTTATAACCAAAGCAACATAGACTTGGAACCATTGCGCCTTGCTTTCATCGGTGCTGTAGCTTTGAAAGGCTGGTCGTGAATTTATGGGGTTTGCTGCCATTATCTTTGCTACATCATCATTTGTGAGACTCCCAATGCCAGAGAAACCTTCAAAAGTTCTAGTGATTTGACGGCATGCCATTCCTCAACCTTTCTGCCGAGTTTCACTAAGTTTGCCATACTCATCATCAAGGCAATAGATGTTCCTGTGGGTTTCCAAGCCTGGAAATTAAGAAGGTATGAAAAGTTAAAGTTAAAAATAGCAATGGTATTGGTTATTTGTGGTATGCTCATAGGGCTACAGCACAATTTCCTGACATCAAAGAAAGTGCCTTCTGGTATCAACAAGTTTTGTAATGGAACTTATTCTCATACCAGCTTCCCTGTTCATCGAAGGACTGAAACCTATTCCCTGAAAAGACTTCAGAACTGGCAAAAGCCAACTAACGGTAAAGTGCATATCGGTATGAGCTTCTGCATTATTATCGGTCATCCTGCCACATTGGTAGCGTCATCTCCTTATTCCTGGCTATTCTGGCACTTGCCGTATTCCTGCTGGGCAACCAGTTCCCTACCATTGGCTTCACTCTTGCCGGTATGTTCTATCTGTTCCCAATGATACTACCCTTTACTAAGGGTAATGTATGGAAGACACTCATCATTGGTCTTGTCACCCTGGATATTGGGTTTGTACTTCCGTGACCGAGCCATGGCACCGGATCCACATCCCCTCGAGTTGCCTTTGATGGCGGCTCCATTGATTTCGGCAAGCGCCTTTCTTCGGCTGACTATATAAGAGTAAAACTTCGTGAGCCGCACTGCCGACGCTGATAGCAATTAAAGAAATAAAGGAAACATTCAATCACATATTAATAATTAAAAAGTTTATATCAGATATGAAAAAAAAAATTAGCAATAGCTCCTGATAAAGCTGGGTACTGCCATAAATTTACGGCTCTGCCTGCCTTGCCATCTGTCGATGGACACACAACGAAGCGCTTTTATGATGAGCAATGGTACTGATGAAATTTACATGACGCCTGATTTATGGAGGAGCAATGCCTGTAAACAGTATTGAATCACCATAATCATCACTGGTATGATGAGTGAAAGTTACGAGATTTGCAAAGAATACCCATATAAAGCAAAGCGCTTTATGTGGTTGTGGCAATAAAGAAGTAACTTAAGAGTAATGATCCAAGCAAATCTCTACAATTCTATATCACCTGGCACCGGCTTGCTGCTTCATGTTACCCAGTTGATTACAAACTGACCAGAAAGCTAACTTGGCAAATATGCTTTAGGCATCTCCCGACTACTACGGAAAATGGAAGACAGCAACGATCGTATTGTAAACTAAGATTAAGCATGCCTCTTTGAGAGAGTGAAAATGGCGGGTACAAACCAGCGTGATGGACCACTGAATTTGCTCCGGTTCTGTATGGAATACGATGCCGGTCAGTACTGCCACGTCGTGGAAGCTTCATTATTAATCCTGCCTGCTGGCAATGCTATTTGCCACCAATGGGCGAACCCCAAGAGGAACGCTCCCCGTTTGCTGCACAATGCAAAGTTTACTTCCGGAATGGAGCATCCGCAATTGCAGGTACCAGCAACTATACTTTATCTGGGGTGGGCGGAGGCGAAAAAACCCTGAAATATAGTTGATAAAGATGAAATAAAAAACAATAGATATGAAGTAATAGGCTTCCATAATAAAGCCAGGCAGTTGCCGCACCCATGCCTATTTTGTATCATTTTATCCATGATTTACCAAATATTACCACCAACCTAACACAAACACGTATTTTTGCAAATAATACGCAACAAAATCTATTATCATGAGTACAATCTTCAGAACAATACTGGTAAGATGTCCAACTATCGTTTGACTCATTTTATGCCATGTTATTCTTTGCGACAACAGTTAACTATCTCTGACCGCCAAGTATTATCGCTTTCATTTGGACAGTTTAATGTAAAACCGAATTTCACTGAATGAATCACATTACGGTGAATTATTAAGCAGCGTCTTCTTTTCATTTGTATATGCAGTCGTATAAGCAGGTCGTTCGTGGATTGGCTGATTCAAAAAGGATATTTATGGGCTATCGGCATCTGGTCTTTAGGTGCTTTCAGCATTTTTGCGGTATTATCAGGCCAGAACACTTCGTGGTCTGCACAGCGCGGCAGAAATTCATAATGGGTTGCCAGGTGATGTCGTTGTCACGATTGCCACAATCAAAAAGCACATTAGAGCAAGCCTGCATTGTGAGAAGGTGAAACTTCGCCGCCATTTGGTTACCAGAATACCTCAAAAGCGACCGCGCCTGGCTATATTTTCAATGCAGGCGCTGCGCATTTGAGCCTGATTGCTCCTTCAGCTGTCCATACTCGCTGGCTAAAGCCTTGGGATGGAAATGGCCTTTATCGTAATCATAATTTTGATTTTATATGGATGGGCTTGGTGTTATAATACAGCGCCTGCCAAGCAACATGTAAACAAAGCCGAGTTAAGTACATCGAGCAAGACAAATGCATGAGGACAACAACTCCTGTATAAAAAGAAAATGAAAGTTTCAGCAATGCTTCGTTACAAGCAGACCTTGGGCATTCGCTATTTGTAATTCATGACTGACGGTGCAAGTGGTTCTTCCTTTTCTGACACTCTTCCTAACGAAACACTCAATTTGGAATCAAGACTTCTGACGGACTGGGTATAGCTTTGATTTCACGCTGTATGCCACATAATGTTTAATCTATTTGCAAGTTACCTTCTATCATCATCAAGAAAACAGGTTTAAATCTCATGCCAAAAGTTGATTTTCGCTTTCCTCTGTTAGTATTGCTGGCTCAGCCTTTGGGTACTATTTCCCATGGTTCCTGGGTTATATTGATCGGAAATGGCGGAGCAGCTTTAACACCGCGGTTAGTCAGCGGCATTTCTACGGCGATATGTTCTCAAGACCGCTATTGCAATGGTTACTGGCAGCGTAAGTGGCAGGCGTATAGTTGCATGGTATTGCAATACATTGCAACTTTCGTTTATGGTGAGAAACCAATATGACATTTATGGCTTTGAAGGAAAACGGCAGGCTACTGTCATCTTCTGTGTGCGTGGCATACTAATATTGGTGCATCATGAAAGCGCTGGTTCTGGAATATAAATTTGTACTGAATTGATATAAATATTGAGTTATAAAAAAGTTTTTATGAAAGAGCCTTTTTTTGTCTCTCTTTCAATAACCTGAAGATTCTTTTAGTCAAATTGGCTAAGAGAATAAATTCAAGCCAAGTGAAAAAGCGAAGTTCTACGATTTGCCACTTAACTTTTACCCAAATTTAACAAATATAAGGCTTTTATTACACGTTGTTATTAATAGCATATAAAGAGAATGAAAATATTTAAGATTTAGTTAAACGTGAAGAACAGAACATGGAACTGACTCAACTTTTAGCACCCATAATATTTCAGTAAGCGGAATAAATCGGATTCTCTGCCCCACAATTGAGAGGAAACTCTGGTTATGAACATCTGCTTGCGGCTATCAAAGCCATTCAGTTTACGTCAATCTGTATTCCATTTCCTGCCAAACCAGCAATTCAATCTGGCATGCCTCATTCACGCAAAAGAAGATGATAATAGCCTCGCTTCCGAAAACGCCCACCGTATCCAACACATCACCCAAAGCCGGTATATCCAAAGCGGCGATTTTCTTTATTAATGCTATCTGGCTGCGATAAGGGTGATTATTCCCAAAGCGGAAGCCTTAAAACAGCCGTTGGCAGAGACATATTGAAACAAGCCAACTCAACAATTTTGCTCTGAATGATTCATCTTAAACGACCGACAGGCGGTTCAAGTAGAGAAGAAAAGCGACACGACGCGTCAGCAAAGGGCAAACCATTGCAGAAAGTTCGAGAGAGCTCTGAGAGAACCAGTTTGATAAACCAACCTTAACCGGCTGCAAACGCCAAAGTAAAAAGGCATGGTTCGTAAAAGTAAATCTACATTCATGCGTCCCCGACGACAAAGCGATAAGAGAACGAGAGCAGAAAAACAGAAATCAACCGATGATTGCGAATCTCCGGTCGAAGGTTGCAAAAAGCAAGCCGAACTGTTTCATGGCATTGCGGTAAAAACGTTCAAAAGGGAATCTTTCAAGTTACACAAACCAACGTCCGCAACCTTCGTTTCGACTGCCCGATGATCAGCAAATACTGCAAGGCTTTATGATCTCCCTATCAGAACAAACCTTACTGATAGTATTTCCACCGGTAACACCGCAATAAAGTAAACTTCAACAGTTGCGGTTCCAATATCTGTGTCGCCTTAATTCATCAAAGCCACATCAAAGCTAACCGAAACAGTTCTGCTTTAACTGTTCCCACAATGCGCCATACGTTCCTTCGCGACGTAGAACAAGTCTCCAATATTCTCTGGCATTGACGATAAGCCTCCCCGCATGAAAGCCAATGCCTATATTCATAAAGTTAACTCCCCGAGTAATGGCTGTCAGCATCTTGCATATCTCCCGTCCAACCGCCCGGTTGGTATATGAAAGAATCCCTTCCTCCTGACCATACCCTCGCAAAGCACGAGAGGTTTTGCCTGTACCCCATATCCTCATCAGCAAAAAACAATACCTTAGCAGCCTTTAACGTAATACGCAAAGTCACTTGCAGCAGCAGGCACCCACAACCTGGTTCAGCTTTGATTTCAACAACAAGTCCTGACGGCCTTTCAGACAGGAAAGCCGTATTAGTCCTGAATACATACCAAAAAGAAGTATCCATAGTCATGCCCAGTCGCATCGCCATCCATTACAACATTACTGATATTCAATAAAAGCTGCACGAAGCCCACGTAACATCGCAAATGGAAATATACTGATATTTCCTTTAAACAATTCATTTTATTGGTAACATTATCTTCGTTTTTCATGTTCCGTTCATACAGAACAATCAGTGCCCTTGCTGGAAATTGGGCAAAGCTAAATAATATCCGTATGTGTACGCTCCAGCAATAAATAAGGTTTATGAATATCCGCCGCACAATTTTGCCGTATCGCCATCATATAAAATCTCTCCATTCTCTAGCCATAAAGCAGATGCGCCGGTGCGTCTTCATACTCCACACAGCGCATTTTCCTCTGTGTCACAGCATCAAATCGGTACGCGCATTTAAATACGCGTTTCCAATGGAACAAGCGTCTTCTGTGTCCGCTCACCGCTCATTCAGGGATTCCCGAACAATATCGCGCAGGCGCTCCGCCGTATATTGAGGGTTACGCAACTGGATACCATATTCATTCGCTACAATACGGTTCCGGACATCCATTTTTACCCCGAAATATAGCCCATGAAGGACGTGCCGGATAAGAACGGATAACGTGTAGAGCAAATACGACTGCCACGTGACGGTGATCCCTTTCCCCATGGCATACTCCAATACCGCCTGATACAATAACATCACACCTTTGTTATTCTCTTTCGGCTCTACCTTTCCCCGGATAACGCTCATCCGCCTTACCCGTTTGCATTTCGATGAAAGACGACATCACGCTACATATCGTAAGACGTCCCTGTAAACCCAATGCCTGCATATATAAGACGAGGTTCTAACACAGCATCCGTTTTATCCAGTTCATAACCCGATTCCCGGAAAGTCTTTGTTACCGTTTGCCGGATATTATCAAAATGCCGTTTACAGTCGGCAAAGAATTCACGTTCCTTCTCCCGGTCGCGCAAATCTGCGCAGGCAGCCAGTTCAATGGGATACGAACGGAATGCTTTTTTTTCATACACGCCAAATAGTCCGGTTCTCCTCTGCATGAATCCATTCGTCCAAAAAAAGGTTGGCTATATTACCCAACAAAAGAGGACGGGTATTGTCGGGCATCTGCAACCTTGCCAGCATATAGTTTGCCGGATGATGCCCATATCCCTGAAACATTCTGCCAATGAGCTGATATCAAGCAGATAATCCGGTTCTAAAATAATGAAAGAGGGTGTAAGCACACCCGATTCATCAATCGCCACATCCAGCAGATTAATCTGGGCATGCCGCCACAACAAACCACAAGTCTCAGCAAATTCATCATTGATTTGAGGCACATTATAACGCACCCGTAACGGCTCGTCAGCCACAGTGTCTACGGGTAACACATACAGATAATCCGTATCGGCATACTGAAAATTGACGCGCATACGCCGTACACGTTCCCTTGCCGGGGGAGCTGCAATGTACGTGGCATCCGCATGCGGCAACAAGCGGGTCTGGGAACTCGGCTTCAAACGGTTTCGCCCGTCAAACGCTTTACAAAAAAGACAATGTTTTGGCATCACGCAGCAGTTTTTCGCGTGAAGGCTCTGCCTGACGGTTCAAAACGGCATTGAGGCAAGCCGGAAAGTATGCAAACGATTTTTGCTCGGCGACGGTCAGCCCCAGCTTGGAAGATACAAAATAGATGATACGGGCGGCAAGGTCGGTCATTTGCAGACTGCTATCCGTCATTTGCGTACGGCATGCTCGAGCAGTTCCCGCAATTGACGGTAAGCGGTTCCCAAAGAAAGTCATCTGCACGACAGACTTCCCGCAGTAAATAAAAATATTCCTCTATTTCAGCATTCATCTCTCTCCGGTCTCTATAAATCTCCTTCATCCGTCTTTCTTGTCCTTAATCATCAGGATACTCATTTCATAAAGAAGATAAAGCGGAACGGCAACGACGGTCAGTGTAAACGGGTCGCCAGTGGGAGTTATAACAGCGGCAACAATAACAATGATCACCACTGCATGGCGACGATAACTTCCGGCAGGAATGTCTTATGCACCAACCCCAACGAAAGCAACCACGTCACCAGCGGAAGTTCAAAAGCGAGTCCCATGCAGAGTACCAGCATCATAAAATTATCGATGTACGAATTGAGAGAAATCTGGTTCTCTATCGTTGCACTAAGCTGATAAGTGGAGAGAAAACGTAAGGTCAGCGGATATACCATAAAGTAACCCAGCAACACTCCTACAAAAAACATCACCGTACCCAGACCGAGCGCTTTCTGCACCCCTGCGTTCACCGGGATAGAGTGCGGGCCTAAAACCTCCATATTTCAAAAAACAAGTATGGCGCAGCCGTCACCACCGACATCCAAAAGCTGTAGATATATGGATGAAGAACGGTGCAGCCAGATTTATATTGATCAGTTTTATATGGAACTCCTGCGTAAAGAACTCATCGTGCAAATCAAATCTTCACCGATATAACGCAACAGGTCATAGAATATGAAATCATTATGGCAAGGAGCAAGCACTACATTATCAAACAGATAAGGCATCGCAATGAAATAACCCACAGCCAACACAAACCATACACCAAGAATGCGGAACAGCACCCGGCGCAGTTCGTCCAAATGATCCCAGAAGGTTAACTCTTTATCTGACATGGTGAGGATATGCCAATGTGAAAACAACAAGAATGATTATTTATCCGCAGGTTTATCCACCTCTTCCTTTGCTTTGTTTATTTCGTCTTTAGCCTCATTCACACCTTCCTTGAAGCTCTTTACGCCTTTACCTAAGCCACGCATCAATTCAGGGATTTTCTTACCGCCAAACAACAGCAAGATAACCAATGCGATGATAATCCACTCGGAACCGCTGGGCAAGAAGCCTAATAAGAAGTAAGTTTGTCATAATCATATCGGATTAAATTTTGCTTGCAAAGATAAGAAGATTTATGATTTATGATTTACGATTTGCAATTTATTCCGTTGGCATGCTCACATTATGCCGCGGATTACAGTTCACAAATCAGGCATCACACCCCCCTTTCAATCCTGATAATACACCCTCTTCACACGTGTCGAGACACTTGTCAGCACCTCATACGGAATGGTTTCAAGCACATCGGAAAGAACGGTTATAGGCAGATGATCCCCGAAGATTTCCACACTGTCACCTTCCTTACAGTCAATATCCGTTACGTCGATCATGCAACATCCATACAAATATTGCCTACATAGGGAGCGCGTTGCCCGTTCACCAGGCAATAGGCGCGGCCGTTGCCCAAATGGCGATTCAGCCCGTCGGCATAACCGATAGGAATGGCTGCGATGCGCGAAGGGCGCATCAAATGTCCCTTGCGGCTATATCCCACCGTATCTTCTTCGGGCACATCACGAATCTGCAGGATGGTAGTCTTTAACGTACTGACGTTATGCATTATAGAATTATCTATCGGACTGATGCCATACAATCCGATTCCCAACCGCACCATATCAAACTGTGCTCCCCGGAAAACGCTCTATACCGGCCGAATTACAGATATGACGAAGTATTTTATACGGAAACGCCTCCTGCAACAGCATGGAAGCCTTTTCAAAAGTCTCTATCTGTTTACGCGTAAAGGCATCGAATTGCGGAGCATCACTCCCCACGAAATGCGAGAACACCGAACGGGGAATAACCGCATTCTGTCCTTTCAGACGTTCTATGAGCCGGGGCATATCTTCCGGAGCAAATCCCAACCGGTGCATGCCGGTATCCAGCTTCACATGAATGGGAAATTGGTGATACCCTTCTTTCTCAGCTTCCTTAATCAGCGCATCCAGCAGGTGGAAGCTGTACACTTCCGGCTCCAGCTTATAATCGAACATCGTCTTGAATGCGGTCATCTCCGGATTCATAATGATAATGCTTGCCGTAATGCCCGCTTTACGTAGGTCCGACCCTTCATCGGCAACACGGCAACAGCCAGATAATCCACATGATGTTCCTGCAAAGTTCTGGCTATTTCATACGAACCTGCACCATAGGCGGAAGCCTTCACCATACACACCATTTTGGTTTCAGGTTTTAGCTTGCTGCGATAATGATTCAGATTAGCGATCATTGCACCGAGATTTACCTCCAATATCGTTTCGTGCACTTTCTTCTCCAAGGCTTCCGTCAATGCATCGAAACCGAACTTACGCGCGCCCTTAATCAGGATTATTTCATTCTCCAGCGACAGTTCACCTTTTCCCGGCCAATGGCATCAATCAGCGCAGCCGTATCAGGATAAAAAGCTTTCTCGATGCTAAACCGTGCGGCACATGAAGATTTTCATTTCCCACACCGATTACACGTTCTATTCCCCTGCTGTTCACCAACTGTGCCACCTGGCGATAAAGAGTAGGAGTATTCTGCCCGGTTTCCAATATATCCGAAAGAATAAGTGTCCTCTTCAGTCCCTTGCTCTGTGAGCGACGATACAGAAAATCAAGCGCTATGTCCAACGAGCCGAGATCAGAGTTATAACTGTCATTTATCAGCAGGCAACCGTTTTTGCCCTCTTTCACTTCCAAACGCATTGCTACCGGCTCCAGCTTTGCCATGCGTTCCGTTATCTGTTCGGCAGGAAGCATCAGATACAGGCAGGCTGCCAAAACAGTTCAACGAGTTCTCGATAGAAGCATCATCTATGAACGGCAATGTAAACGTGTTGTCCATATCCAAATAACGATAGGAAATAACAGTAGAGTTCTCCTGTTTTCCACTTTACTTATATACAAGGGCGCTCCATATCTCTCCTGCTCCATGCTATTTCGCGGGCCGAAAAGATGGATTTACTTACACAATTACTGATAAACTCGTCATCACCATTATAAATCACGACATCACAGTTCTTAAAAAGAGCCAGCTTCTCCATACATTTCTCCTGCAAAGAGAAAAATTCTCCTGATGTGCGCCGCCCTATATTGGTTTAGAATTCCGATGGTCGGCTTGATGATATTTTGCAAAGCGCGCATTTCTCCCGGTTCCGAGATACCGGCCTCCAATATGGCAAGCTCCGTTTGTTCACTCATCTGCCACACGGACAAAGGTACGCCTATCTGGGAATTGTAGCTGCGGGGTGAACGGGTGATAACACGTTCCGGACTCAGCAACTGGTGCAGCCATTCTTTCACAACGGTCTTTCCGTTGCTGCCTGTAATGCCGATAACAGGAATCTGAAACCGGTCCCGATGTTGCTCTGCCAGCTTCTGCAAGGCTTTCAACGGACTTGGCACAACCAATAAGTTGAGATCCGGAAGTGGAGAGAGCCAAGCGCTTCCGCTTCTTTAAGCCCTTCTTCACTAACGACAAAGTTGCGGACACCGCGCGCATACAGATCGCGGATATAACGGGCTCCGTCATTCCGTTTGGTTGCCAAAGCAAAAAACAATGTTTCTTCAGGGAAACTCAAGGAACGACTGTCCGTAAGTAACCAGTCAATCGTAGCGGACAACTCTCCTATCCGCCGCGCACCAATGATTTGAGCTATATTTTCAATCGTATATGACATAATTCTCTTTCTTTTTGAAAATCTAAGTACGGGTATTTTCCGTTAAGTCGGTCTATTTTTAACACAATTTGTCCTAAAAAACGCTTATACTCCTCAGAGTCGGGATGAAAGGGCTTGTGTGCCAATGCCCTACGTATATTTTCACTTTCTTCTATGATCTGTAACGTCTCCGGCGAAAAACAGGCGGACGAGAAGCGTTCCCACACATACTGCACAGCCACTTCGGAGGGATGCACCATATCTTCAGCGTAGAAGCGGTAATCCCGCAATTCATCCAAAACCAGTTCATAGGCGGGAAAATAGAATACATTCTCCGGAAAAGCAGCTTGCAGCCGGTCCACCGCCAACAGCAGAGTAGCCTTGCTGAGTTGATTGGCGTGCAACCCGTCGCGCACGTGACGGATAGGGCTGACTGTGAAAATCACTTTCAAGTCAAGATTCCGCGCCAACAATCCGGAAAGCAATGAAGTATAGTCCAATATACTATTTCATCAACCTCCAACCGCCTGCGGGTAAATTCTTTCTCCGGTTGCTTATGGCAGTTGCCCACGATACGTCCCGTATTTTTTTGTTCGTACACCCATGCTGTGCCGAAAGTCAACAGTAAGCAATCCGCATTAAAAACAGTATTGTGAGCCGAGGCAATCCGCTCATTGATAATGCGTAATGTTTCTTCTACCGATGAGGACGAAAAATCCCCATGATGCATCGGGCTGTACCAACATTCACGAAAGAAGAACAAATCGTCTTGAGCATATCTCTTTCCTTCAACGATTTCCCGTAAAGCGGCAGAGATGGAAAGCGGATTATACAGCACTCCGTATGGATTGACATCACAGCGGAACTTGGCATTGGTGAGCCTCATGCCGATGTGTGTGGCAAAGCAAGAGCCGAACAACATCAGTCGATCGGCATGCGTCAACTGCGGCAAACTTCCGGGAATTTCCACAGGGGTATAAAAATTCATAAGCAAACCGGTATTAAATATTCATTCTTCAGACTTGATATATACGCGGTGACTGCCAAATCCGCTGAAGCCGATGCCCGTTCCCGGTGTATGCGACAACTTACGCAGCTCGACGGTTCCTGACGAACGAAGCAATCCCGTCAGTTGGCAATACGTACGGACGGTGAGAAAAAGGATGTGCTTCCAAATGTTTTCGTGCTATCTCCAACCGTTGTCCGGCAGTATATTCTTGCGAGGAGCGGACAGGCTTCCGGTGCGCGCCGCAGCGTACAGTGCCTATTGGTTTTATACACCAGTTCCTTTTCCGCCTGAAAATTAATTTTCCCCACAAAGATGCTCTGCGCATTGCGATGGGTGGCGTCACCGTCCGCTTCTTCACGCTCCTTGTCGGCGCCTATCACCAGCCCCGGAGTGAACGTACCGATGCCGTCTATCTTTGCCGAAAAGCCCCGCGCCATTGTATGCGCCATTGCCTCCGCCAGTTCGCAGATGATGCCCTCGACCATCCCCGGAGAAAAGCCGCTCCGTAGGGAGATATATTCCGCCAATTCGCGGGTTGAACTTTGTCCCAACAATACCATTTGCGGGTAAGTCACCCGTTCGCCCTTCCCTTGCAGGTCAGGCATTTCTTTCATTACATAATGCGTAGGCATTTGCTATCTTCTTTTTTTAAAAGGTTCCACACTCTTATTTCTTCCTGTACTCCCTATCCAAACTTACTTCATCCGGCAAGGAAACCTATCTTTGTAGTATCCAAGACTTGGAATGAAGGCTTCATTTCTTAGAATTAAGCTTTCATTCTAAGGAATTGAACTTTCAGTTTCAGAAATCAAAGCTCAATTCCAAGTCTTGGATACAAGATAGGTTTTCCCGGGCAAAAACAAGTTTTCATTGTATATTTCATAGCGGAAAGGATTTATCTCTCTTTTCCATGTAAAAGGAAGACGACAAAATAAAAAACAGATAAAATGATACAGCCATCCGTTTTCTTTTGCTATTTTTGCATTTTGTAATCTTCAGTACAGTGATGAAAACAGAGTCAACAACATATAACTTGCTAAATTCCATTTCTTATCCGGAAGACTTACGTAAATTAAGCGTAGAACAACTTCCGGAACTTTGTGAAGAATTAAGGCAAGACATCATTCAAGAACTTTCATGCAATCCGGGACATTTTGCTGCGAGTTTGGGTACGGTGGAACTGACCGTTGCGCTGCATTACGTCTACAACACTCCATACGACCGCATTGTATGGGATGTGGGGCATCAGGCTTACGGGCACAAGATGCTCACCGGACGTCGCGAGGCTTTCTGCACCAACCGCAAATTCAAAGGCATACGTCCTTTTCCCACTCCCGTAGAAAGCGATTATGACACCTTTGCCTGCGGACATGCCTCCAATTCTATTTCGGCGGCTTTGGGTATGGCCGTGGCAGCAGCCAAGAAAGGCGAAAAAGACCGCCATGTGGTAGCCGTTATTGGCGACGGCAGCATGAGCGGAGGACTGGCTTTCGAAGGGTTGAACAACGCCTCATCCACCAACAACAACCTGCTGATTATCCTCAACGATAACGACATGGCGATAGACCGCAGTGTGGGTGGCATGAAGCAATATCTCTTCAACCTGACTACATCGAACCGCTACAACCAGCTACGCTTCAAAGCATCCAAAATGCTGTTCAAAATGGGTGTGCTGAACGAGGACCGGCGCAAAGCGCTCATCCGCTTCTCCAACAGCCTGAAATCAATGGCAGCCCAGCAGCAGAACATCTTCGAGGGGATGAACATCCGCTACTTCGGTCCAATAAACGGACACGATGTAAAAAACCTGGCACGCATCCTGCGGGATATAAAAGACTATGCAGGGTCTAAGATCCTTCATCTGCACACCGTAAAAGGCAAAGGCTTTGAACCGGCAGAAAAAAATCCGGGGCATCTGGCATGCACCGGGCAAATTCGATCGGAGACAGGCGAACGCATCACGACCGATACCAGCAATCTGCCCCCTCTGTACCAAACCGTATTCGGAGAGACATTGGTGGGTATTGGCCTGCGCGGCGCCGTGTCTCCTCCGGCACCGCCGGTGGCGGTATTCGCCTGCGGCGTGGACGTCGACTATCCAGGCGCCAACCGGAGCCTGTTTGAGATCTTCCACCAACGGCTGCGTCATGAGCGGCTTCCGCCCGGCACCGCACCGCTGCCGGGCATTTCCGTCCTAACCGCATCCTGAGCGGCCCTTGCCCCTCGGTTTCCGTCGTGGTCGAGGGCACCGGGCGCTCATCACCGCCCGCCACGCGCGCTCGAGCAGGGAAGGGACGTATTCACCCTCCCGGCAACCTCGGAAATCCGACCTGCGAGGGCAATATTCAGCTGCTCAAGGAGGGGCGATCCTGATCGAGGGCTGGGACGTTTTACGGAATATACCTATCTCTCCGGATCTGCCCTGCGCCAGAGGCCGCTCGGAGCCCCATGACGCTCGGCCCAGCAGGAGCGAAAGACAACCTTGTGGCGGAAACTTCGTCCAACCCGGAAAAAACTGACACAAAGCCGTTGACAAGCAGGAAAACAGGGCTTATATTGACGTACAGGAAATTTTTGCCGCAGGTATCGCCGGACGAAGCCGCTGTGCTCCGGCTGCTCGAGGACGGCAAACAGCCGGTCGACCGGATGATCGACGAAACGCAGCTGCCCGCCGGGCGCGTACTGTCCGCGCTGACGCTGCTGGAGGTCAAGGGCTTTGTCAAGCGGCTGCCGGCCCGGTATTATGAGTTGGCGAAAAAATAACATGGAGGCGTCTATGCCGAACGCAAAACAGAATCTGGTCATCGTGGAGTCTCCCTCGAAGGCCAAAACCATCGGAAAATACCTTGGCCCCGACTATCAGGTCAAGGCCAGCATGGGCCATCTGCGTGATTTGCAGAAGAGCACGATGAGCGTGGACATCGAACACGATTTTGAGCCGGAGTACCAGCCGCTCAAAGGGCAAGGAGAGATCATCGCGGATCTGCAGAAGGCCGCAAAGCACGCCGACCGCGTCTATCTCGCAACTGACCCGGACCGCGAGGGCGAAGCCATCTCGTGGCATTTGAAATATCTGCTGAACATTCCGGATAACGAGACATACCGCGTGACCTTCAACGAGATTACGCGCAACGTTGTGCAGGATCCATCCGGCACCCGCGTCCCATCGACCAGAATCTCGTCGACGCGCAGCAGGCGCGCCGCGTGCTCGACCGCATTGTCGGCTATCAGCTTAGCCCCCTGCTGTGGCGGAAGATCCGCAAAGGGTCCAATCTGCCGGCCGCGTGCAGTCTCGCCGCGTCTGGTCGTCGACCGTAGACAAAACGAATCGGGCCTTTCAGCCGCAGGAATACTGGACGCTGGATGAATCTCAGTTTTCGGTCGGCAAGCCTGGCAGCTTCACCGCGCACTACTACGGCGACCCGCAGAAGCGCGGAAGTTGACGAGCGAGCAGGATGTGCGAGTCCGTTCTGGACGCTGCCGTCCGGCGCGTTCTCGGTGACCGGCGTGAAAAATCGGAGAAAAGCGCACGCCCCGCGCCGCCCCTTCATCACCTCGACGCTCCAGCAGGAGGCATCGCGCAAGCTCAACATGACCCCGCGCCGCACGATGATGATCGCGCAGCAGCTCTATGAGGGCGTAGAGATCTCCGGCGAGGGCTCCGTCGGCTTGATCACTTACATGCGTACCGACTCCTGCGCCTCTCGGAGGGAGCGCTGGCCGCTGCGGGTGATTTTTATCACCGCATCGCTACGGCGCGGCATATTATCCCGGCCACCTCGCCGCTACAAGCCAAAATCCGGTGCACAGGACGCGCACGAGGCCATCCGCCCGAATGTCGCGCTCTATCCCGAGGCGGTCGAGGCACGATCTGACCAAGGAACAGTACCGGCTCTATAAAGCTGATTTGGAGTCGATTCATCGCGTCGCAGATGACCAATGCGCTGTACGACGTGACGGCAATTGAGGCCGCCTGCGGCAACCATGTCTTCCGCGCGACCCACCAGAGCATGAAGTTCTCTGGCTTTACTGCCATTTATGAAGAGGGCCGTGCGACGACGAACAGGAAAAGCTGGATTCTCCGCTGCCTGACCTTGCCCCAGGCGAGGCGCTCACGGCAGTCGGCTTTGATAAACAGCCCAGCATTTTTACCCAGCCGCCCGCGCGGTACACCGAGGCGTCCTTGGTGCGCGCAATGGAGGAAAAAGGGCGTGGGCCGCCCTTCTACCTACGCGGGCAATCATCGCGACCATTCAAGACCGTGAATACGTCATCAAGACCGATAAAAAGCCTTTCGCCGACGAAAGCTTGGCGAGGTCGTGAACGGGTGATGATGATGGATCTTCCCCAATATCATCAGCGTTGAGATTCACTGCTGACATGGAAAACAGCTCGACCAGGTTTGAGGCCGGACAACGCCGCTGGAAGAGCGTGCTGGAGGAGTTCTATACCGGATTTCCATCAGCGAAATGCTCGACGCGGAAGAAGCGCTCAAGGACACCGCCTCAAGGTGCCGGACGAGGTCTCGGATGAGATTGCGAGCTCTGCGGCAGGAACATGGTCGTGAAGATGGGCCGCTGGCCGGTTTTCGCCGCCCCGGATACCCGGAGTGCAAAAACACCAAGCCCATCGTCGAGCGGATGCCGGGCCGCTGCCCGAAGTGCGGCAGCACCATCCTAAAGCGGAAGAGCAAGCGCGGCTACGCCTACTATGCGTGTGAGCGCGGCGCGGCCTGCGGCTTTATGACGTGGGACGTGCCGACGGATCAGGACTGCCCGGTCTGCGGCCAGACGATGTTCAAGCGTTCCGGCAAGGGTGCGATGAAGCCGTTCTGCGCAAATCGAGTGCTCGAACTTCCTGCCGGAGGACAGGCGCGGCTACCGCCGCAAGTCCACAGCCTCCGGCGAGGTCGCAACTGCGGAATCCAACGCCGAGGCCGCTGCCGAAGCTGCGCAGAAGCAGGCAGAGGAAAAGAAAGCCGCAAAGAAAGCGGCAGCGAAAAAGCCCACCGAAAAGGCGGCTGCAAAGAAGCCTGCCGCGAAGAAGGCAGCGGCAAAAAAGCCCGCGGCCAAGAAACCGGCTGCGAAAAAGGCCGCCAAAAAGACCGAGCCGGAAGACGATCTTCCGTTCTGATACAGAGATAGAAAGGACGCCCCAATATGCTGGAAGTGAAAGTGATCGGCGCGGGTCTTGCGGGCTGCGAGGCCGCGTGGCAGCTGGCCGAGCGCGGCATTCATGTGACGCTGACCGAGATGAAGCCGCAGAAAATGACGCCCGCACACCACTGCGCGGACTTTTGCTGAACTCGTCTGCTCCAATTCTCTGCGCGGCGACCGTCTGGAAAACGCCGTTGGCCTTCTGAAAAGAGGAACTGCGGCGGCTGCACAGCCTGATTCTGACCTGCGCGGAAGCAAACCGCGTCGAGGCAGGCGGCGCATTGGCCGTCGACCGCTACGGCTTTTCCGGCATGGTGACGGAAAAAATCCGGTCGCATCCCAATATCACCGTCGTGGAAGCAGAAGCAGCTGAGGTTCCGGCAGGCCCGGCTGTCATTGCGACTGGCCCCTGACCTCTGACGCGATGAGCGATGCGATCCAACGCTATTTCGGCGGACAGGAGTATATGAGTTTTTTCGATGCCGCTGCGCCAGCTTGGACTTTCTCGTCCATCGACATGGACAAGGCGTGGTTCGCATCCCGGTACGACCGTGGTGATGCGGATTATGTCAACTGTGCGATGGAGAAGGACGAGTATCTCGCCTTTGTCGACGCGCTCAAATCCGCGGAGGAAGCGCCGGTTCACGGCTTTGAGGATCAGCACGTGTTCGAGGGCTGCATGCCCGTCGAGGTCATGGCCCGCCGTGGCGTCGATACTCTGCGCTATGGACCCTTGAAGCCCGTTGGGCTGAAGGACCCGAAAACGGGCCGTGAGCCCTATGCCGTTGTGCAGCTGCGCAAGGACAACGCCGCAGGCTCCGTCTATAACATCGTCGGTTTCCAGACCCATCTGAAATTCGCGGAGCAGAAGCGCGTGTTTTCCATGATTCCCGCGCTGCACGACGCGGAATTTGTCCGCTATGGTGTGATGCACCGCAACACGTTCCTTGATTCTCCGCGTCTACTCGACCGTTACTATGCTGACCGGCGTGACCCGCTGGTCGCCTTTGCGGCCAGATGACGGGCGTAGAGGGCTATGTCGAGTCAACGGCTTCCGGTTATCTAGCAGGTGTCAGTATGGCGGCAAAAGTCAAGAATGAGCCGCTGCCCGAGTTCCCGCGCGAAACGGCCATCGGGGCGCTGGCAGCGTACATTTCGGATGCGAGCGTTGTCTCGTTCCAGCCGATGAACGTGAATTTCGGCATTCTGACGCCGCTCGAGCACCGCGTCAAGGGAAAAGCCAACAAAAATCTCGCCATTGCACAGCGGTCGCTTGCAATCATCGATCAAATGACAGGGCAGGAGGAAGCAACATGAGAATTCTGGTAGACGCCATGGGCGGCGACAACGCCCCTGACCAGATCGCGCTGGGCGCGATCCAGGCGGCAAAGGACTTCGGCTGCGAGGTCGTGCTGGTCGGACGCGGCGAGGCGATCCTGCGTGCGCTGAAGGATCAGGGCATCGAAACGCTTCCCAAGGGCGTGGAGATCGCAAACGCGGACGACGTCGTGGATATGCACGACGATCCGGCGACGGTCGTAAAAAAGAAAAAGGATTCCAGCATGGTCGTGGGCCTGAATATGCTGAAGGAGGGCGGCGGAGATGCGTTCGTCTCTGCGGGCTCGACCGGCGCGCTGCTCTCTGCGGCCACGCTGACTGTCCGGCGCGTCAAGGGCATCCGCCGCGCGGCCATGGCCCCGCAGATTCCGACGAAGACCGGCAGAGAGGCCGTGCTCATCGACTGCGGTGCAACGGCCGACTGCACGCCGGAATTCCTGCTGCAATTTGCATTCATGGGTTCCTATTACGCCGAAAAGGTGCTGGGTATCGAAAACCCGCGCGTTGCGCTTTTAAATATCGGCGCGGAGGATTCCAAGGGCGGCGAACTGCAGAAGGCCGTCTATCCACTGTTAAAGCAGGCAGGCGAGACCGGTGCAATCAACTTTACTGGCAACATTGAAGCGCGCGACGTGCCGCTGGGCGGCGCGGACGTGGTCGTGGCCGACGGCTTCTCGGGCAATATCCTGCTCAAGGGCATTGAGGGCACGGCGCTGTTTCATGGCCTCCATGATGAAGGATATGTTCAAGAAAAACGTACTGACCAAGCTGGCGGCGCTTTTGTGCATGGACGGCGTGAAGGCGTTCAAGAAAAAGATGGACTACCGCGAGACGGGCGGCACGGCCCTCATCGGCCTGAGCAAGCCCGTGATCAAGGCGCACGGCTCGTCCGACGCGCTGGCCATCCGCAACGCCATCCGGCGGGCATACATCGGCGCCGTCGACGGGATGTCGCCGGGGGACACTAAGCGCAACAACTTTT
>VOFK01001618.1_pt1 | contig 38710 bp, 69 predicted proteins | sample 5384121 | NCBI WGS metagenome assembly VOFK01 (sample SAMN12384730, study PRJNA508395) | human gut metagenome | isolation source: healthy gut J | host: Homo sapiens | reverse complement strand
ACTGGATTTGGCGATACCTGCATTTATTCGGTAATCAGGCAGACTACGCCGGGATTCTGAGAATGCCCTGAACAGTGAGAGGCTTTTTTTTTCGCAATATGGCATCCCCTAAAGCCAACAACATGCTGAGGTAGAGATGACAAAAGCAAGTACGAAGAGTATAGCTCAAAACACGCATCGGAGCCCGAACGGACCTGACGGACGCTATACGGCAACATGAACTCCATTTACTTGGTATCGCTACTGGTTCGTGGATAGCATGGTGAAAAACAGACGATCATGTTGGCCGACAAGTCCGGTTCCCGGAAGAACCGAAGCGGCGGAAGGTGACGCCTGGCAACGGAAAGCCGAAGGCACACCGACAAGGACCTGATAGAGATGAACCGGAAGGCCGGAGAGCGATACATGCAGAAGCTCTCCAGCAGGGCAAGATAACCGAAGAGCAGATGGCCGATATATCCGTCGAAAAAACGCAAAAAAAGTAACACATGGCTGACGATAAACTTATAATCCCAGTAGGCTTCAACTTCAACATCGAGGAGATCGACAAGGAGTGGCAGGCCAAGAAGGCAGAGATAGAAAAAGGCTCTCAAGGCCGAAATAAGCCTGACTTTCAAGATGCCGAGCACCAAGAGTCTCGACAACTTGGAAAGTGTCGTAAACCGCCTGAAAGACCCTCAAAATAGAGCCTATCACGCCGGAGACCAAGGATGCGATCTCTTCGCTGACCCGTGAACTCACGACGCTCCAGAAGATACTCGAACGCATCCAAGCACGCAATATCAAGTCAGCCAAGGACGTAGCGGCCACGGCGCTGGCCGAAGAAAGATTACCACCAGCGGACTATCGCCGCGAAGAATCTTGCTCAGGCTCGCAGTAGTGAGGCTTTAGCAGTCAATCGGGAAAAATAAGGCTCTCCTCCAGCAGAAGACGCTTGAGGATCAGGCGGCGCTGGTAAAACTCCGGGTTCAGAAGGCCGAGGAGTCGCTCGCCAGTGCCCGTAGTCGAAGTGTGGGTACTATAAATGCTCAGAACTCAGCACTGGCTACCCAGAAGGGAATCCTTAACGGCATGCCTCAGTTCCTCAACCAGTATCTCTCGATTCTGGGGGCATGGCGACTGGTGGATAACATCCGGAAGACCACGGCCGACTTTGAACTCCAGCGCATTTCACTGGAGGCGATCATTCAGGACAAACGAGAGGCTGATGCGCTGTTCAGCAAGACGCTTAGCTTGGCGATAGAATCACCATATACGGCGCAGGAATTGATTTCCTACACGAAGCAGTTATCAGCATACCGAATCGAAACGGATAAGCTGTACGACACCACCAAGCGACTGGCCGACGTTGCGGCTGGTCTCGGCGTGGATATGTCCCGCCTTATCCTCGCCTATGGTCAGGTTCGTGCCGCTTCGGTTCTTCGCGGTCAGGAGGTGCGTCAGGTTACTGAGGCTGGTATTCCACTGATCCAGCTTCTCGCAGACAAATTCACCGTGCTCAAGGATCGCGTCGTAAGCACTTCGGAGGTGTTCGATCTTATTTCGAAACGTCAGGTTCCCTTCGAAATGGTGGCCGAAGTGTTCGAGGATATGACCAACAAGGGTGGTATCTTCTACGACATGCAGATGAAGCAGGCGAATACTCTGTACGGTATCTACCAGAAACTTACCGACAATATTCAGCAGGCGTTCTATCGGGTTGGAACGACCCAAATGAGCACGCTGAAAGGCGCCGGAAACCTGATGATCGAGCTATCCAAAAATCTCGAAACGGTTCTGAGTACCGGAACTGACATTATCGGGGTATGGGCTTTGTGGAAGGGGTACAATATGCTGTTGACTAACTCGCTTACGAGCGAGAATACGGCCATGACCAAATCCATCATATCTATGAAGGAGAAGGAGGCCGAGATGCTTCGCCAAGCCGCGGCATACCGAACGCTCACGGCGGCCGAGAAAGCACGAATTGCTACTTCCGGCGCTCTGATGGACGCTGATATTCGGAACGCCTATGTGAAGGGAGAACTATCTAAAGAGATGGTGCTTCTATATACCGCAATGGGTAAACTCGACAAGGTTGAGGCCGCGAATATATTGACTGTTAAGCGACTGACTGAGGCTGAACTCCAAAAATGCTGTTGCAAAAGGGAAGATGTCATCTTCGGCGGCCAATGCTTATAGGCAAGACACGAAGGCGATTCTCGATCAAGTCGATTCTGTCAAGCAGATAAGCTCCGCAAAACTCAAATGGATAACAATTACCACTCGACTGAGGAGCGTTCTGAAAAGTCTCACTACGTTCCTTATGTCGAATGCGTGGTTTATTGGGATTCAGGTGATAATCCAGATTGCCGCGGCATTTAAAAAGGGCCCGAGAGGAGGCTGGAAAACTCAAGGAAGTCATGTCTGATGTGGTGAGCGGAGGACTGAAAGAGGCGCGTGATCTCGACGAAAGGTTCGTGAAGTTAGCCAACACTATCACGAGCACAAACGAGAGGACCCAAGAGCATCAGGAAGCCCCTCAAAGAGCTCAAGGGAACGTATGGGGACATCTTTACCGTCCTACGTTCTTACCAACGAGTATTTGAGCCAAATGAAGGGGCAATTATGATGGTGTTACGGCCTCTATATATGAATACATCAAAGCCAAAGCCGCTTCCGAAGGCAGGGCTCGCATAGCCGAGGAAATGGAAGAGATATTTCCTCGGCGCGTACCAAAGCGGCGCGTTGGTTGCAAAGCCAGCTCAAATGGACTGCGGCCGGAGAGGTAAACGACGCCACTACGCTCGCTATACTCGATAAGAGCAGGGCGTACATCGAAAGGGGCGTAGACATGTATAGGGCCCTTCAAAAAGCGGTTGAGGATGTAACGGGAAAAACCGTTACGCTTGGTCAGGTATACGATACTAATGACAACCGCTTCCCGCAAGTTCGCTAATACCATTCGAAAGGCATTCAACGCAGAGATTGAGTTCGATGATGCAATGAAGAGCGCCTTCAACTCCTTCGGTGTGTATCGAGATGAATTTGAGAAAACTCTGAATGAGATAGACGAGATACGCAAAGAACACAAACCTTTAGAAATAAGCAATTTTGCGTGGGATGAATCGCAGGCGAATAAAGCGATGGTGTCTTACAACAAGTTTCTGGAGAAGGTTACTGGGCATACCTATCTTGAGCTCGCCAACAACCGGGATTTATTGAGGAGTTACCCAGAAAACTTCCAAGGCATATTCGATAAAATATCTAAGGATGTGAGCTCCATGTTCGGTAGCGACTTCGATGTATCTCTGCGCGATTTATTCAAGAGGGTGGCAAAGAGGTTGGGTTGTCTGTCGATGATATGAGCGGTTACATCAAGAAATTCGACCAGACGACAGATCAGTGGGTAGATGATCTTGAGAAGCAGGTTCAGGCGGCAATTAAGTATGCAGATGACTTGAACGTACAGTACCGCAAATTCACGGAAGGTGAATACAAGGACCCCTCGCTTGCTCCCAGCGAAGACGATGTTTCCAAAGGCGAACAAGTTAGCCAAAGCATTGCAGTTGATTTTGTCGCAGTTCAGAACCCTGACAAAGAAGACGGGGGCAACCGACAACAAGACGGCGACCCAGCAGTTAGAAGGTGAAGTTCGTGTTTTGGAGGAGGCGTATAAAAGCGATACCAAGACCTTAAAAAGTTCGAGGCGACTCTCTCGCTCGCAGATGTTGAGCGCTTGTATGGTGATCTTGCAAAGAAATTTAAGTTCATTTCACCTTCCATCGCCACGACGCCGGAGGAGATGATCGCGCAGTTGAAGAAGGCGGCCGAGATTGCCCAGAAGTCGCTCGATAAGCCAAAAACTTGCCCTCAGCTTCAACATGAAGGTCTCCGACACCTCCTACGACGCACTCAAGGAAGGTATCGAAAAGGACCTCAAGCGTCTGGCGAACGACATCACGCTCCAGAACGAAGCAAAGAAGATGTATGAGTCCATCTTGGCGGCGACTGGCGACGTTAACTTCGCGGCCCAGATCACCACTTCGACGACGGGTCTCGACACACTGGATGTGTTCAGCAAACTGCGCGAGCAACTCAAGAAGACGCTGACGGCATACCAGACCAAAAGCGGTGGCCTAATCGACTGGGACACCCTCTTCGCTACTGACGAGGCGGGCTCAACAAGACCGTGCTCGACATCAAGAAGGTGCAGGCCGCGATCAAGGAGCTCCCAGAGACCGTGCAGACTTCGGCGAAGTCGGCCATGAACGCCTACTTCGGTTACGAGCAGGAGACGGTCAAGAAGATGGCCGAAAGTGTCCAGAAGTTCGAGACTACGAGAGAAGCGCCGCAACATCATCGCCGCGAAAGCGGCCGAAGAGCGGGCGCGGATCGAGTCCAGCACGATACTCACACCGGACCAGAAGGCTCAGGGCGTTGAGGCCGTGAATAAATCCGAGCGCAGGCAGATCGCAGGGGTGAATCTCGACGAGATCAAGAACCTCGAAAATGTTTGCTCAGGCATTCGGTGACTTGGATCGCGTCGGCACCAAGACGCTGGGGAACCTCACCTCCATGATGAAGAACTTCTATGAGGCATCCAAGAACGATTTGGACCCGACGCAACTCCGGGAGGTCGTGAGGATCATTCAGAACCTCGAAGAGCAGTCATGGGAGCGCAGTCCTTTCGCGGCGATCAAGGAGGGAATAAACGACATTCTGACCGGAACCCGAGAGGTTCAGGCGGCCGAAGCGAATCTCGCGGCGGCTCGTGCGGCGCAGGCGGAGGTCGAGAAGCGAAACGCCTCCGAGATTGCGATTCTCCGGCTCCAGATGTCTCCCAGGCCGGAACCGACGAGGAGAGGGCTACGATACTCCAGCGGATCAACGATCTTGAGCGTCAGAATCGGGATGCTGTCAAAAAACACCCAGCAGGCGGTTGAAGATTTGGCCGCGGCCGAGTACAAGGTCCAGACCGGGTTCACGAAGACGAAGGCCGCACTGAACAACAAAATGGACGCTTACCTCGGCAACCTGAGTAGCGACATAGGCAAGATCGGGGACGCTATGAATACGTTCAGCGATATTTTCGGCAGTGCGTTCGGAGAAGAGGCGTCCGCAATGATTCAGGACATCCAAAAAGGATTTCAGGCTGTTCAGGCGGGAATCGCGCTGGTGAATACCGTAATGAGCATCGCCGACGCGAAAGCAAAGGAGCTGATGACCACTATGCCCCGCTTCTTGCCGCATCAGTATCCCTTGGAGCGGTGCTCGCTATATTCGGTGCGCGTCAGCGTCGAATCAAGGAGGAGCAGGAAGCGTCGGAACGTGCCGTCCGGAAGCTGGAGAACGCCTACAAGGATTTGGAGACAGCGATGGATCGCGCCTACTCTACGGCCGACATCAATAAGACGGCGAAACAGCAGACGCAGAATCTACTTAACCAGCAGGCCGAATTACGAAAACAGATCGACCTTGAGTACAAGAAGAAGGACAAGGACTTCGATCAGGGACGGGTAGACGATATGTGGCGACAGATTGAAGAGCTTAACCAGCAGATTGCCGAGAACCGCCGCGAGTTGGTGGAATCGTTCTACGGGACCGACTTTAAGACCTTCTCCTTCGATCTCGCCTGCTCAAGCGATCTACGACGGAGTGAAAGACGGTAGCCTCTCCGCCAAGGACGCATGGAATGAGACCGTGGACGAGATGGTTGACAAGATGATTCTCGAACTGGCTGCGGCAAAGTTCATCATGCCGGGCGTCGAGAACATCATGGATAGCTTCATGGAGCAAACTCGTCGTTTAAACGGACTAAGCCAAGACGAGCTTCCGACGCCGGAACAATTCCCGTTCGAGGACTTCCGCGAGGCTCTGTACGCTTACTTCGAGATATGGGGTGACTTCTCGCAGTGGTTGCCGGACGGCGGAGAATCCAATCTGACTGGTATCTCAAAAGGCCGTTGGTTCGCTCACCGAAGACACGGCACTGGTACTGGCCGCGGCCGCGAACTCCATGATCTACTATCGGGTGGCCCAGTACGATCAGGTCGTGTCGATCAACGCGATCCTGACCGGATGGAACGAACTTATCATGGGAACCGAAGAGACGGCCGGGCTGATCCCGACGCTGATGGCTTCCCAGACCGAATCAATGGAGCTCCTTCGTGGAATTAAGAGCGACACGGGCCGTAACATCGCCACGGCGACGGAACAGATGGCCGACGACATCGGATCGGTAGTCGCGCCGCTCGGATCGAAGGTTGGGGCCAAGGCAATTAACGTAAATAGCTGATAATTATGAAGTTAGAACTTAAAAGGCGTTTTTTGGGAGAGAGCTATACGATTGGCTCTCTCTCAATCGACGGCAAGAAATTCTGCGACACCTTGGAGGACAAGGTGCGCGACCTTAACAAGAACGGAGTCTTCGACGGCGACGAAGAAGAAGGTGTACGCGGAGACCGCGATTCCATATGGCACCTACAACGTCGTGGTAGACTACTCTCCGAAGTTTAAGCGAGAGCTTCCGCGCTTGCAGAACGTGAAGCACTTCGAAGGCATCCTGATCCACCGAGGAAACACGGCCGAAGACTCGGCCGGGTGTATATTGGTCGGCGAGAACAAAGTTAAGGGGGGCGGTCGTCAACTCCACGCCCTACGAGAAGGAACTGGTACGGGATTCTTAAAGAGGCTCAGGACCGGAAGGAACCCATCACCATTAAAATCGTATAGCCATGTTCATGCGAATCATTTTAACGATCTGGCAGTTGCCGCAAGAGATCATCGGGGCGCTCTGGTGCCTCCTGTTTACGAACCACCGCGCGATCCTTCGACAGAACGGAGCTGTGTTCTTCGCATCGCCCAAAAGTCAAAAGGCGCATTCACAATGGGTTCGTTCGTTTTCCTGAGCCCGAAATATCACCAACGAGCCTACCTACGACCACGAGTTCCGGCCATGTGTTGCAATCTCGGGCGTGGGGCTGGTTATGGTTGCTCGTATTCGCCATTCCAAGCGGGTTACACTGCTTGTTCCATAATCATGGGTCCTACTACCACTTTTTTATACCGAACGCGACGCAAATCGCCGCGGAGGGGTCCCTTAACTATACTGGCGGCGGCCGACATGACGAGCCGGGCCTGATCGCCATGAAACTGGCCGGATCTGATGGCATGGAAGGCGAAGTATTTCGACCTCTGCTACTATTCCCTGCTTGCGTCGTGTTGCCGCATGCCTTCGGCTTCTACCGGAGCCGAGCGAAGACCGGGCCGACAGCACCCACCGAGTACAAGGAGACGATCCGGTATGTTCGGGTCGAAGTCCCAGTTCCCGGCGAAGTACGAGAGATCATCACGCCCGACACTACGTCGCATCTTCGAACATCCGTAGCCGATAGCTGGGCCGGAATCCGGAACGGCATGCTCTGGCATAAACTCCAGAATCGGCAGGATTCGCTTCCCAAGGCTGACATCCCGGTAATAGACACCAGCGAGAAAGAGGCTCGGATCGTTACAATAACGAAGCGAGAACCCTATGCCGTACTGACTCCGCTTACTCGGTGGCAAAAAATTCAGGATGGATGTCGGAGGATGGGCATTACTGCTGATTTTACTGTTCCTCGTAAAAAAAAAAATCATCAAAATTTGGTAGGGGGGGGGTATTTTTTGTATATTTGTAGCGATAAGGTAAGTTGTTATGGCACAGATACATAGATCGTTCTACTTCCAGCGAATGTGGGGTTGGCCCGTCAAGAAGGTCGAGCCTACTCCTCCTGAGCCGGAGGAGATCACTCTGAATCCGAGTGCCCCTGCATTTTACCGCAGAAGGTCAAATTAAAAACAGTCTGAACAATGGCAAAAGTAACAGTAACCGCCAACGACTCGTGGACCGTCTCGATCCCCGCTGAGGCAACGTGGGTTCACTCCAACAAAATGTCGGGTGATGGCAACGACGAAATCGACATCACTGTCGATGTCAACGCTCGTGCCGACGCGCGAAACACAACGGTAACGGTCACTACCAGGGGTGGCGTGTCGAAGACCATTACCATTACGCAGGATGCCGCTGACTCGTCGCTGACGCTGAGCCCCACTTCGCTCGCATTCAACGCCGACGGAACCGTCAAAGCCGCGTAGGTATGGCAACGATCCAGCTTACAAGTCGTGTAGCGTGGAGCGTAAATTCCAAGCCGGATTGTTACTGTCACCCCCAGCAGTGGGGTGGCGGTACTCAGTCCGTTGGAATTTCCGTGTCTGAAAACCTCACCAAGCAGGACCGATCCGGAGATACGCTTCTACAATGAGGATGGCTTCTACGAATCGCTCACGGTAATGCAGGATCGCTACAACGGCATTGTTCTCGTTTACAACGGAAAACTCCCCATTTACGATGGGGCTAAAATAGTATTCAATGGAGATTAACTGGGAAGGGATCGCCGTCTTCCCTTACGGCGCTGGCCGGGTTCTCGGGGATTATCCTTCCTATCGTGAACTCAAAGTGAAACGCGCTGAGAAGCGCTATGACATCGAACTGGAACGCCTTCGGCGTGAAACCGACGAGAGGCAAAGGTTACATGAAGGCTCGCCTGAGCACCGTGTATTCCAGCATCTACGGTTATCTGTGGAAGAGCATGTTTCGAATGAGCGCACAGCGGGTCGGGATTTTACAACCTCACCCACTGAGTCATAAGCAGTACTTCTCGTGCTCGTTCTTCGAGATTGTAGAGCCCGACAGCGGCATACAATCATGCAAGAGTGAGTTTCAGTTCAAGCGCATGGCCGAGTGGAGCAACTTCGTTTCCCGGCTCGGCGCCGAGGACTGGATGATATACACAGACATCGAGAATATCAAGGACAAGAAGGTCTACGCGGAAGCGCACCGCCGGGGAGTTCGGAGTCTCTTCTTCCGTCGCCTCACCGATGCCGACGGAGACTGGATTGGAACGCTGTATGCGGAGTTCTTCGATCCCGTGACTGATCCTGCTATTCTCGCCAATATCAAGGGAGAAATGGAGCGCAAAGCTATGCTGATCCAAGACATTCTCCCAGAGTACAAACCGCCCATGCCCGCAGAGCAAACAAACGTTTAAATATATGGCCGCAAGAGAAGAAAACATTCTGAACGTTCCCTCTCCGAGACTCTCGAAGGGATGCGTCCTTTGCGACACCGGAAGTACGGGTGAGCCGTATCGTGTCGCCGCCAGCCTCTTATTATCGCAGAGGCAACGCAGGCCGCGAAAGACGCGGTTGCAAATCTCGATCCCAAGGATGTAATCCTCAAAGGGGTTCACCGCACTCACCGCCGGGAAACCCGCGATCACCGCCAACTCTACGTTGCTGGCGGCTATTCAGTCGTTGTATGCGATGGCGGGCTCCGGTAAGGTTAAGATCATCAGCGACGGCGCCGACCAGACCGGAATGGTCTGCTGGAACGGGACATCGGCCAGTGGATTCGTCATCAACGTGAACGAAGCGGCCATCTACACCCGTTCGCAGTGGACGCAGTCAACCCGGATTCCGTGACGGATGCGAACTGGATCGCCGCGGTTAAGACTGGCGGGACAAAGACTCCCTTCGCCGCCGCCGCACAGAACCCGAACATGGGCGATCTCCCCACAAACAGCCGTCTCAAGTTCGTCGATAATAAGGGCACAATCAAGGTATGCTCAAGATGCTGACGGCCGCCGCAAATATAGGGCGCCTACGCATCACGTGTCGGCTAATCCGGGTCCAGCAGGAACGCATCCCGAAATGGCATTTTTCGTCAACCCCGCTCAGGGCGTAGATGCAGAAACTAAAGGGAACTACTTGGATTCAGTGCTTCCATTTCACGAATGACTACGCACACATCATCCCCAGTAATTCCATCAACATCAACTGGGCTACTCTCCAGACGATGACCGATGCCGATGTCATTGCCAAGTTGAACTCTACCGCCTCCGGCGACTGGGGCGGCTTGGGTGTGAAAATGAAGTGGAATCAATCCTCCATGCCTACGGTTGAAATCACTGATTTCGCAGTACCCGGTATAAACGTAACAAAGGACGGAGAGGGCTTCTTCATTTACGCCAACGACGCGTCTAACCATCCCTATAACAACGATGGTTCAACATCGTTTGTAGGAATAACCGTCGCCAGCCTATCTTTATATCGGGCGACCAACGGCTACTGTACTACATGGTTCTGGACACCCAAAAAGGCGAGATTTTTACACCGGGTACGCAAATATGGAAGACGATTCGGTCACATGGTCTGACGGCACACAGACTCGCTTGGGCGGCGCAATACAAGTTACCGCTTTCACCGAAGGCGCATTAAGTAGTCTGGTGTACGATTACAAACCCGGTGATTTTATACCGTTCTACACGGGTAATGTAACTGCTTCGGCATCAAACCAGTTCCCGAATCAGGCGTCTTCAACGGCTTTATATCAATGGGAAGCAACGAGGGTGATTATTTCCAGATTTTCGCCTTCAAGACGGGCGGCGGTGGAAAGGCTTTCTCCGGCTCATGTATTGGAAGCACCACCACTTGGACGGAACTTGGCGGTGGCGGCGGAGAGCAAACTGTAATAAGGATCGCCGCCTTCCAGAACGTCTTCGATGTAGGTAAATATACTTTCACCAAATTAGGTGAAATGTTTCCTATCTACATTGATACATCCGCTACCAATAACCCATCTAAGGAAGGTTATCCCTGCGCAGGTACCGTTCAATGTATAGGGTATCAAGGTCCGAATTCTTGGGAAGCGGTGCTTGTTGTCGGTAGCGCTGACGAGGATCAAACTCCCCGCGGAGACTACTACAAGGCTCACCTGAGTTACGACATGGGTGGTTCTGCATGGGTTGAGCTAACGACGGGTAGCTCAAGCGGAACAGCACTGTCTCTGTCGCGGGTAGAGACCAATGATTTCGGAGACTATGATACACTCTACGCTATTCTCAACCAAACGGGTGACATGGTGGCTATATTCGCCGATCATCCGGATTCTGGTCCGAGTTCCAATGGCGGTACTTATGTGGGCACAGCTCAGCTTGATAAAGACTATTCTGATGCGATAATTTACGACGTATATAACGTTCATACCAATACTCGTTATCGGGGTACGTTAGCTCAGCAGGCCAAGTAGGTTGGACTGGCGCTCATAGAGATGTGGCTAAGACAATCAGCGTTAGTGACTTTACACCCGCAGCGCTCTTTGCATCCCCGTATAATTTCCATCTCTACCCGAGCGGTACAATGATCCCTATTGAAGGGGATCAGCAGGCAGAGCAAGGCCCATTCCCTGAAAGCGTTTACGAAACGGCCGGATATATCATGGTTCAATACGGCGATAATCACTTGGATTCGGCCTTACGACAAGTTATGGTCGTCCTCCATGAAGTCGGTACTATCGCAGGACAACCCGGACGAATGGCTTTTGCTACTATCAGTAAGGACGGATTGTATCCCCGTTGGCAAATCATAGGTGATAGTCAGTGGCTTTGGACGGGTGATAGGGCACTTACGGCCAATACCACGGCCTCATTGCCGCTAACGGACTACACCAGACGCACCGGAGACCGACTGGAAATCTACTACGCCTATCTTGGCGGCGGTACTGAGGGTCATATCATGGGATTTAACAACGCCGTATCGGTGCTGTACAATCCTGCTGAAACGCTGACTCAAAGTTTCTTCACCTTGGTAACGTCAGGAGGCTCGGCGTCACGCAGTTGGAGGCTCAGTTCGAGTTCCGAATGAGTGGTAGTAACCTTCAAATCACGGGGCGGAACCTGAATACCGGAGGAGTCAACGTGGTGTCTCAGTTCCGAATCAAGGGAGTCAAACTGGTTAGATAGAAAAAGCCCCTCTTACTGAGGGGCTTTTACTGTCATCAGGGGATGCACTCGAAGATAACTTTTTCAACCGTTATCCACATATCTCCGGAATAATCCCCGGTAGCGTAGGCTGTAAATGACTTGATCTTTCCGTCAACTACATCATCGCTTGTCACCTGAATAATCGCCATTTGCTGAAAAAAATTCAAGCGGGGTAGCAGATGGGTCAACGATACCTTTCATATTCTGGATATTTATAGTCCCATTGCTGGCCGAGAACGGCAGAGGGATAGTCTGTGACCATACCCAAGTCGAAGGGATCAGGAGATATTCTTCTGCCGGAGGTGCATACGAGTAGCTCCCGTAGAAGGTCACGATGGAGCCCATCCGGGATGGGTTCTCGAAGCGTCAGTTCGCCCTTGTGGGAGGCATTAAAACCGTCGAACATGAACTCGTCGTCGAATACTACTTTTGGCCCGTTTGTTCCGGTTGAGCTACCCGTGATTTGTTACAGGGCATTTTACTCCGAAGCGGGGATTCCCGTTTCGGCTATAATATCGTGATCGAAATACCGATAACGAATGATAGTAAAAAGGGACCCAAACGAGTCCCTTTCGCTATCGCATCATGTGGTTGTAGAGCCAGTATTGTCCATCCCATAGAAACAGTGCGGCGTCTCCCAAACCTTCTCCAACGCTTGTTTCTAATGAAGCAGAACCTCTTAATATCCGTGCCCCATTTCCATTCACCTTAACATTGGCCGAATTATTGCGGCGCACGATAACAAAATTGCCCTCGGCTCCTCCCGGCACGACCGCTGGTAATGTTATCGTTATTTCTGATGTATTATAACACGACACATACATCACGCTATGACCTATGGTCGTAGAGGCGCTAATCCTTAGTGTTTTGTAGGCCAAACCTGAAACGTACCCATTCTCGATGCGTATTGCTTCGTTTTGTTGACCTCCTCTTACATCTATAAGAAGCCCGATGTTATATCCAAACATATTGTCATCCCACCAACTCTCAAATCGAGCCATGCAGGTTGCACCCGTCGTTGCGGAGAACACGTTGGTTCCCATGAAAACGTTTACATCTACGATAGGGTTGGATGATTTTTCCGAGAACTTGATAAACGAATCATACAACGACATCCCGTTGGTGGGATTAGGGTCATTTGGATCGGATATACTTCCTATACGCCCACTCCCTATTTGGAATCCGCCTATCGAGCCGCTTTCGGCTACTATTTCTCCTTTAATTTCAGCCTCACTGGATATTAACTTGCCTCCCTCCAGAATCTTCGTCGGCGCATCGTACCGCTCCGAGAACGGCTTTCCAGCCCAGAACCGAATCTGACCCTCGCTGGCCGCCACACCAGAGGGCACGGCGGCATCATCCGCCGTCATGCCGACCAGTACGCTCTCAACCTTGGTCTCCGATCCCACACCGATGTACCCCCTGAGCGATGAAGCTGCCTTTGGAAATATGCCTCCTCTGCCGCGGCCCGGATCACGTCTCCAACGAAGGATAGCTCGTTCTTGCCGTCGGCGAGAGACTCGTACTTGAGGTACTTGGTGCGGTCCCGGTTGCCGACGTAGAGGTTGCCGAAGACCTCGGCCCACGTCTTGCCTTCGATCCGGCCGAGGTTGATGCTGTCCTTGGCTGTAAGGTTGTAGCCAGTGATGTCATCGAGCCATGTCATCAGAGCACCGCCTTCTCGGGAAACATCTATGACTATGGCCGACTGCCGCGATGTATCGGTCGGATTTCCGAGTTGAACCACATTGTCTCCGGCATGCGGCTCGTCGCTATTGGTGGCCGCGTCGGTCTTAGAAAGGTCGATATAGTTGATACCTATGCCGACAACCTTGCGCCAGTAGAAGACGTTCTCCAGCGTCGATTCGTCGATGTCACCGATCATCTGGGAATAGGCTTGGTCGCCGACAGCGAACTCATTCGTCTGCTTTCCATCGGTTTGCTCCAGATAGCATCGCCATGCCTCCGATGTCCTCAACTTCCGAAATAGTTCCGGAGGCACTGGTCAACACCTGCTTGCCGCCTATCGCTGTTATCTGATTGATAACGATTTTCGTTCACGTTCATCTTGCGACGAACGAAGAGGTGATCCACCTCGAATACGGAACTCCCATCCGGATTCTTGTACATACCCCACCCAGAACCACCGAAGCCTCCTTGCCGGAAGTTGTCGCTCATGGTCGTGTCGGCGAATGTAACCTCGGCCGTAAAGTGCGTCGGAGAGTACGAGCGGGCCGCAATTCCATCCTTGCGCAGAAACAGCGTTTCGAACGTTTTTGGCGGCCTCAGCAACGATTTGGGAGGATGACATGATGTTGGAGCTAAGGCGCCGAATTTCGCCTTTGTATGGCCGACGTAGAGGTCTTTACTCGCTACCATCTCCTCCGACACCGTGATCGTCCACTCGGGAAGGAGTTTGCCTTCTTTGTAGGCGATGGTCAGGTTGTTGATATACAGCACCAGATCGGTCTCGCCGATAAGTTGGTTGTTGTGTAATCGTATCTTAGTTCCCGGCCGGAGCTTCTCGCGCTCCTCGAAGCTCTCGCAGAAGATCGCGCTCGGCTTGGCGGAAAAAGGTAGGGTTCTCGTCATCGACACGATCCAACTCAACTTCAAAGGTAGTCCTGCAACTTGTCTTCGGCCCACAACACATACTGATGGGGCATTTCGATGTTGATAAGGAAGAAGTGGTCTCCCGGCTTCGCGTTCTGCTTCGTATTAGGAAGCATGAGACCGGAGGCGCGAAGTTCGGCGTCCGACTTGATAAGCGATAGCCTATACTTGGATTTAACCGTGATCGTGTTTCCTTCCTCGTCCACCGTTTCGGTCTGCTTTGGAGTCGTCCTCCCAGATACACCAGTAGTCGCCAGTTTCAGGGTCTTTTGGCCTCTGGGTTGCCGAGCGTCGGGTCTTTGGCGATAACAAATTCGTAGTCCTCTCGGCCAGCAGGCCATCGGAGAACATGACCGTAGCCTCGCGCTGACCGATCTTCGGCCACCACACGCCTACGATAGAGCCAGTCTCGCCCCAAATATCCTTAATCCAGATGTCGAATACTTGACGGTATGGGCCAATTCCCTCAGCCGGAGCTACACTGAACCTCCCGGTGGTAACAGCCATGTAATAGTGCTGATTGCTTCCGGGATTCTTGGTGCATTTAAACGATACGGCAGTTCGAACGGGTATTTACCCATAGGCAACTGTACTGAACTTGCTTTTTGCCTTCATTCTGCACTTCTCCTCTTGCGTCAGTATACTCCATGTCAGTCAGCGCATTCAGCGCTTTTGTGAATACAACCTGACCTGATTCAGAGAGGACGTACACATTGAGTTCGGCATAGTCAAGTGATCGCTGTCGAACCATTTGGTATATCGTTCGACACCTTCGGGGTATAGTGCTCGTCTCTTTTCCGTATATGCTGAATGTAAGGGTAGGAAGCGTTGCCTTAACTTCCATCTCTTCACTGGTTACGGACTGGGTGAATAGCTTGTCATACACTACTGGGCCCCGCCGCGTGTCCATTCCCGGAAAATCAACTTTTATTTCCGTAGATTTATAGGCAATTCGCCTTCTTCTTCGGCTTCCGCGTAGTTATCATTCGTCACCTCCCTCGACCGCAATCACCTCGTCGGCCCGGCCAAGTGTGCCAAGCCATACATTCTGGATCGAAGGGTAAATCTCCTCGTTGTCTTCGAGCACCCCGACCCCGAACGCCCCACTTCTCCTGCATCGGAGAGTCGGCATAGTCGGACGGGTACATCTGCCGCCCGGCCTTCATATCGGAGTAACCGAGCATGTAGTACGGCTGTTGCCTCGGCCGGGTCCTTCCGGCTGTCGCATCATTCCAACCCCGAACGTAGTCGCGGTACGACTTAGGCATGAGGTTGGAGTAGTAGGAGAGCTCAGTGATCGAGTTTGCGTCGGGGTCTCCGACGAAGGCCCCGGCCGCCGCACCTTTGAAGTAGCGGTAGGGGAGGTTGCGAGTCGATCCGCGGCCGATCAGCCGGGGTGTATATGTCCGTCTGGTCGTTCACGCGCTGGATCGAAACCAGTCCGGTTCCGTCGGCGTTCGCTTCGTCCATCGGCACGTCGCCGTAATCGAAGATGCTCGATCTCGGGCGCCGGGAAGCCGATCTTAATGCTGATTTGACCGTTATCCTCTTCGATACTCCAACGGACGCTGTATAACTCATACAACTGCGTAAGGACATCCCAGATTGTCGTTTTATCAACACTCACGGTAGCTCGGAACGGATTTATCTCCATATCGGGGTTCAGAACCCCCTTCCAGCGCGATCCGTAGTAGTAAGTGAGGTTATCGTTCAGTCGCCCGACAAACTCCGTCAAATCGGCTAAAAATGCGAATTTCATGCCGATGGTCTGGAGCGTACCGTCGGTGAGCTTTATTATGTTCGAGAATGGGTAGAACTTGAGGTTCTCCTGCCCGAAACGAAGGTGAGCGTGTACTTGTACCGAAGCGACTTGAGGTCCTTGATACCCGGCGGCGCATAGCTCTTGAGGTGGTATGTCTCGCCGTTGTATTGTACGGTCCAGTTCAAATTGAATCCCGGCTCCTCCTCGGGACCGAAGTAGACGTCCATCGTGATGACAGACTCCCCCATGTCAACCTCGTTGACCGTGAAGTTCGTGATCTCGATCTCTTTCGCTAAAAGATTAAAGGTGATGGCCTTGTTGTTGTAGAGCATCACCTTATTATCATAGACGAGCAGGCTTGGAACCAGCGACTTGATTATCATGTTATATGGTAGTTAAAATCACACTTGTTAGGTTCGGCCACATAGAGCGTCAACTCGAAGATAAAAAGCACCCTCCATGACTTGCACGATGGTTTCGGAGCCGGGCATTTTAGTCGGGTAGCCTACGATCTTCACGCCTTTGTAAAGGTTATATATCGTGACCGGGAGAGCCTTCTTTACGTCGCCATTAGTGGTAGGATCGAAGAAAGAGTCCCATAGGGATCGGATCGCCTCGTTCATGGTTTTGAGCTCGCCGAAGTAGAGTAGTTTCACGGTGTACTCGAAAGCCTTGTCTACGGTGTAGGGATATATCTTAACACCGTCGCGCTCCGGATAGTCCTCCTCTTCGTAGGAACGCTTCTCCGGCGCGAGAATATCAGGGGATTCCATCAGGTGAAATCCCATCGTCTGCATATCTCGAACCTCTCCGTCGGCTACTTGGTAGCGGAGGCGGCATTCCCCTTGTGGCTTCCATTTCTTGCGCTTGATTCGTATGTTGCCTTTCAATACCGGGACGCGGTGTCCCCACTGGTAAACGGTTACAGACCTTACGGACTTGTTGTTGATTCGGACCGGAGAGTCGTCGAAGATGTCGAGGATCAGGATTGCGTTCGGGGCCACCTCGAATTTAAGGTTGCTCCCGTATGCAACATAGGCATGCACTACGGCCCACTCCTTAACCCGAACCGTCCCTTCGCAAAGCCAAAAAACATCGACTCCTTGAACGGCTTCGGTATCTACTGTCTGCTGGACGAAGATACCAGCCGCATTCAAGTCTTTCTTATCCCAGCACGCGCGAATCAACTCAACCGAAGGAAATCCGGAAAAAGTGCACTCCTGAATCATAGTTTTGAAGTGATCGAAGAGCGCAGGGGTATCTTCCGTGAGCATCTGCTTGAAATGATCCTCACATATCCCGGCCGCATGAGCCTCCCGCGTCAGTGCTTTAATGATGTCCATAACCGCTCCAAATATACGCAAAAAAAAAGCATAAACCAAATCACGGGTAGCTCGGGTGATACATTGACCCGTGTTGAGTGTTCAGTTCCCTTCCCCGTAGTTAACGAGCCATTTACCTTATACAAGGTGAAACCGGGAGACAAACTCATGCTTGCCTTTTATATAGGACCGGGCGCTACGGAGGTGGTTCAGCAGGGACAATATCTACTATGGGTTGATGTTCCCCAAGTAGGGCAAAAGCACATTACTTATACACATCCAAGAATACAGCCCCGGCTCGTCTGGAACCCAAGACGAGAGCTTGAATATAAACAATGTCCGAGCTAACGCCGACGGATATGAATTCGAGTTTGAGATGTTAGGCAGTTCCGGAACAGCATACGTCGAGCTACATGCGGTATATAAGCTACCTTGATAGCAAAAAGCCCCTCATTTAGAGAGGCTTTCATTTACAGCGCCTTGATAGCCTATATATGCCTACGACGTGGAATGCTTCTATAATAGTGTCTACGTCTCCCGTAGCCTCCATCGAAAGTATCGTTCCCGACGCCGACAACATTAAGTTAAGGTATTGATATACAAATTTACAGAAAAAAGCGGGAAGAATCTTCCGCTTTTAGTTTTAATTTGAACTGAGAGGCAGGTATGCCACGAGCCAAAGCGGACTCTTGTAAGTAAACGAAATTAGCATAGTCGCCGATTGCGTTGTGTAGCCATCCATGAATGTGTACATTCCACTGCTTGAATCTATTGCTAAATACCGCTCTCTCATAAAATATACGAGTTGTGAGGCAGTTAGTATAGAGTTCGTCAAACCAACCGCCACCGATGACAGCCCTCCTTGCTTGAACTCGTACATTATTATGGTAGTATCGCTAATTTTATAGGTCAATTTAGCTGACTCTTGTTTAGTCGGAGACCCCACGGCTCGCATAACATCTGATATGCTCGCCCCCATTTAATATAAGGGTCAGGGTAGATGTTATACTTGGGTTTCACCGTAACAGTACAGTGCCGTTGAAACCCCGCGGAAATACGAGCAGTTCCTACATGCTCTGCTCGCACCTCTCCCTTGTTTGATACAGATGCAACAAATTCATTGCTTGATTTTGCACCTACGGCCTCGATTTTTTGGGTTTCGCCCACATACAAGCTAATTGCAGAGGGAATTTGGCCCGTGTAGTCGTCTTTGTCATCGGAACATGCCATGAAAAGCATCGACATTGAAAGGATCAGAAACAGTTTTTTTTCATACGCTTAATTATTAAGTTAAACAATAGGGTTTGCACCACACTGCTATTGCTTCTGCACGCATGAAAAACGTGGACCCCACTCTGTCGGTAGATAGGTACGACCAAGCACCTGAAGCCAAACAGATAGGGCCCACGCATAACGCGGGACCTACTACTGTTTTCTTGGCTTCGTTAAAATTGGTCGTTCTATCTACCCAAAAACAATAGCTTTCGCTAAAATATGTGATGCAAAGTTAGAAAAAAAGGCGGGAAATTCAAAGTTAAATGTTTAACTTTGTACCATTCACTTTAATTGCTCAACGAAGAGAGTTACAGCGGACTCTCAACGTTGAGAGTCATTTTTTTAAAATTCATTTTATATGAAATATATTAAAGTGAAAGTTACCATAAAAGGTAACCACATTACAACCGTAGTCCGAGTTCCGGGTAAAGAAATACGGACCGGAAAGTACGTTTAATGTGCTTGGAGGGGAGAGGGATTCTCCCCTCCTTGATTTCCCGCCTTATGTTATTTCGACTTGTTATTGGAGTAAACCTTAACACTCCCCGTTTTGTTGGGATTGTACTCCAACGCCTTCTTAATCAATGCCTCAAACTTCTTGGGTTTGGGCTGTTTTGGGGTCTTCTTAGTTGCCATATACGAGTTCGCGGTATCTGGTTCGGTGTTCTATGTTACAAAGAAACGAATAAAATCCGATACTTGGATGCTTTCGAAGATTATATCGCCATACAAACTCGTCCACATACCTTTGCAAGTGCTTTCGGCTGGTCATCTGATACACGCCGATAATTCCTCGCTTTAAGATACCCCAAAAGCCCTCGATCCGGTTTGTTGTTACGTTTCCGGAAGCGTACTGCCCGCGGCTATGATCGACGAAGAATCGACTGTATAGCTTGGCTATTGTGTCGTAACCCTGCCATTCATCAGTGTAAACGGTAGCGCTTCGATCAACCCTTTGGCAGACTACTGGGGTAATACTTCGTTGGCTCGTGTCCGGAATGACTTGGGCGACGATCCTTCCGCCTCGTTCGACCATACCCAGCACCGGAGTTTTGTCGATGTGTGCGCGGCCCCGGCATACGGGAACCTTCTTGTCGCGGTGACGGTTTTTGTTCTTGCCACCCACGAAGGTTTCGTCCATCTCAACCTCTCCGCAAAGCGTTGTGTCAAGATCAGCGTAACAGCCTCTAATTCTATGCAACATGAACCATGCCGTTTTCTGGGTCACTCCGATGTCCCGAGCCAGTTGCCTCGACGGTACTCCCTTCTTGTGGGGAGGCCAGCAACCAAATAGCGATGAACCACTTTTTGTAAGGGTATCTTCGTTCCGTCAAAGAGTGTTCCGGTTCGGACATTGAAATATTTACCCGTATTCTTGCAGTAATATCGGTTTCCCTTACACTTATAAACCTTCGATGTCGGGTCGAATGGTGAGACGGGATTGCCTTCCCAGCGGGTTTCCTCAAGGTATTCGATGCAACTTTGTTCGTCAGGAAAATCCCGAATGATCTCTAAAACGGATCGGTAATCTATACGGATCATAGTTGTAGATTTTTAATCGGAACATAGTTATAAAAAGTTGATTTTTTAAGCTATTATTAGACAATAATTATCAACAAATTACTTAACTGTAATTTTGTATATCATTACCGAGTCGATTATCTCCTCCACGTCCTCTCTGTGCGGATCACCTGCAATCCAGACCAGCTTCCAAATCCCTCGTCCCGCTAATACTTTCGAGGTAGTCAAATATCTCATTGTTTTTCATGGTCTTTGGTTTTAAATGAAGGAGGGACGAAGGCCCCTCCCGTTGTTCTACTTCACAGCGTCCTTCACCGCAGGCGAGAACTTGAAAGAGACTCGGTTCTGAGCCGGGATCGTGACAGCCTTTCCGCGGCTCATGTCGTAGCCTTGGCGGGCCGGGCATGCCTTCACGCTGAACGTTCCCTGAAGCCCTTGGGGGAGACTTTCTCCCCCGTTTTTTGAGGTCCTCGACGATCTTGTCCATGAACGTCTCACACTTTGTTTACGACGGTCTTCGTGATGCCCGTCTTGTCGGCGATCTTCGCCATCAGTTCGCTTTTCTGCATTTTTTTGTTTTGATTTTTAAGTTGATAGAGTTTTTCTTCAAGGGCCTCTATTTTTTACCCATGCAGTAGTATATCAGTCCTCCCCATCACAATGAGAATGGAAAGCCACAGTTCATCGAATTGCATGTTTGATGATAACTTGAACGGGCGTAGAGCCCACATAATCCTCGTATTTCAGTGTACTGGGGTCGATCTGCCCGTCTGGTCTAAGCACTCCGTACATGCGAACCTTCTGGATCATCATGCCTCCGAGCAGTGGTTCGTTTTAAACGCTTTTATCCGGTCTTCCAGTTCCCGGTACGCCGGATCGGTCTCGATCATCGCGCTACGGGTCTCCCTCGCGTTGATGACCGCGCACCTCGTTCGGTTGATATATGCCTCATCTGCTCGTCTTTGATGCCCGGTACGATCTCTTGAGTATCTGGATGATAGCGTATCGCGCGAAGAACCCGCTCGGTCGTTCGGCGCTTATCGCGTACATCCGACATCCGGAGGTTGCACTCGATCTGGACGGCCCGGTCAAGGCATATCACCTTCCTTATTTTCCTCCAGCCTCATAGCGGTCGAAAGTGGATGTAGGGTAGTTTGTTCGGCAGAAACTTCCAAGCCGAGCGGGGAAGCGTGAATCAGCCCTGCGGCCATAGCCAAGATCAGGAACTTCTCCATAACCATCGGCTCTCCGGTCCACATCGTACCGTCGCGGCGCGTTGCGAGGAGCGAGAAAAGGCCCGGAGAGATCGAAGAACTCGTCGGGGGAGGGTCGTCGATCATCTTCCCGATCTCAGGAAGGTGTTTCTGGAACTTCTTGCGGTAGATAAACTGGATTCCGCTGATGGAATCCACGATGATGTCCGGACCCTTCGGCTTCTCGCCAAGAGGATAGGCACATTCGGCGAACAATTCGTTCACCCGGTCGTATTCGAGATTATACATAGCGATTGAATGATAAGTGATCGAGAGAAACTCCACCGACGACATTTTTTCCACGCGAACAACCCAGTCGCCAGACCCAAGTTGCCGCGGCATGCCGCGGAACTTGTCTTGACCTGATTCGCTGTGATCGTTATTGTCGGAGATGTAGTGGTAGTAGTAAACGTCCGCGCGGGCACTACCTCCTCCGGCCGTATGCCGAATTTCTTACTGCACATTGTCGCTGACTCTTTTTGAACTCCAGACGCAGAACCTGCTTCGAAAGTCGGTCAGGTCGCCGATCCAGCCGAAGTCAACGCACGACCATCTCTTTGGCCTTGTGATCGTGAAGGCAAAAAACGGGAGTAAATATCTTCGTTTCGATGCCCACAGCCGAGGGGATAGTTCGTGTTTGTACACCGTCGGAATCGTTTCGAGCTCCGTCTTGATACGTTTGTACTCAGGGCTCTTGGCGTCGAGTTTGTAGTGGTTCTCGCCCCCGGACCTTTTTCCAGCCTATCTTCGCCTCCTCCGAGGTAAAACACTACCGGGGCACGTTCGGGCTGTAAAACACCCGCCGAAATGTTTGTAGGTGGCGATGCCGAGCTTGGTCAGCACCTTCTTCTGAATTTCGAAGACGCGATCCGCGCTTCTCTTCGAACTCAAGCACCCGCTTCCACGTCGGAGAGCCGGGCTTCACTTTGTAGTACATGTCCATGATTTTTGCCTTTTGATAAAGTTCTTCTTTTGTTGCGTGCCGAAAATTCTCGGTATTGAAATCGTCGTCAATTCGTCGATGCAGTAGCACATTCTGCCCTTCGCATCGCGCAGGGTGACACCTTGGGCCCATCTTCCCCGCCGAATCCGACGAAGTATTGCAGGTGGAATTTGTTCGTGTCGTAACCAACCATCACATAGGAATGTCTGGATGTCCTCGCCAAAGTCCTACAAACTCGTAGCACCCTCTTTAATAAGCCATCCCCAAAACTTAGTATTCGAAATTGAACCGTCATAGAACACGATATAATCCACACCATCGTCGCAAACGGAACCATTGCGAATTTTGTTTTTGGGCCCATTTTACGACCTCTGTCCGTGTCTCCGGGTCCGTAACCCGCACATAGCAGTTGATGCGATTTTCATAGCTCTCCTATCGTTTTGGCGATGCCTACGACATCTCCGAGGGTTTTCTTTTTCGCTATCTTGAGTCCGTAATGAGCGATAACACCAGCCAGTAGGATGGCGGTTCCGAGCCGGAAGTCCCGTACCGTCGTTCGCCCACTCCTTGGTCTCGTTCAGTTCCTCTTCGGTCTTGACCTCGGCGACCGGGACCGGATTCGGGTAGCCTTCCAGCGCCACGAATGCCGGGCTCAGGTTAACCTCGACCACATACCAGCGCTTGTTCTTGGTCCAGAACACCGTCTGATTGATCTTAAATTTACTCTGCATCGTTATACTCTATTACTCGTTTGACTGCAATTTTTATGCCACTTTCCGCCGCGCGGCCGTTTCGATCTCCACCTCGTTGAAGTGGTCGGCGATCTCGGCCAGCGACCAGCCCTGCGCTGTAAGGCGAGGGCGTACTTCTTCGCCTCAACCATTCGCGGGTCCACAACCCGGTTCTCTGCGATCCGCTCCATCCGGCGCCAACTGATCCGAGAACATCGGCCCGCGCTGGGGCCGTGGATTCCCGAGCCGCGTCACCCGGCGCCCGGCTTTGAGATGAAGAAGCCCTGCTCCTTGAGTTGCTTCTTCCGGACGCCGAGCGCCGATTTCGTTCGGCCCGAATAAAGTTCGCGCTCTGTTTGAGCCAAGCCGATAGCGAGACAAAAAGGTGATCGTTGTCGCCTCGGGGTAGTCTATCGCCAGCAGATCGACCCCGTGTTGCGCAAATACAGCGCGTACTCCGCATCACGGGAGAGTCGATCCAGTTTGGCGACGATCAAGTTGCACCTTCACGCGCGGCCAATTCCATCGCGCGACGAAGCCCGGTCGGTTCCGATCGCTTTCCACTGCGAATATCACGGAACTTTCGCCGATATTCTGCCCACGTGTTGTCCGAGGCAATATATTCGCGGCACTGATCGAGGATTGGGCTTCCAAACCAAGGCCGGATCGCCCCCTGCTCTTCGGTGCTCACGCGAGTGGAGATGCAATACTTTTTCATGTGCTATAAATGTAGTTTACAACATAGGGAAGACACTCCTCGAAGGACTGCATTTCAGCGCATATGTCGTCCTTGTGAGGACAGCCGAGGCATTTCCCTTGCCGGGCATAATCCTCCATCACAACGCGCCGGAAATCATCTTGCGTGAGGCCGTCGTCATAGCCAGCGTCCCGAACTACCATCAGGCATGTGAAATGAGCCTTCCATGTGTATATCCCACCATTGTCTTTGATGGTCTGGATGTTGTATTTCTCTCCCTTTTTTGATCTTGCCGGGCAGAAATTACAGAAGTGTTCCTTTCGCGCGACGACGTTATTGTTAGCTATCAGTTCCACGTCGTTCGTTGTTTGCGGCCTCCATCGCGGCGATCTTGAGGCCGTTGATCTTCTGGTGTTGCATGCCGAGTTCGATTCCGATGATAATGAGAAGTTGATCTCGGCGGTTCGGCTTCACTCCGATGTTCTTCTCCAAAACGCTCAGAATGATCTCGGAGGCTTCGGTCATGAGCGCGATGCGGTTGTTTTTTCTTCTCGAAGGCTTTTTTTCGCCTCCTCTATTTCGTTCCACATCTCTGCCCACTTTTCCTCGTCGAAGTAGTCGCCGAGCATGGCCTCAACGAAGTTCATGTTCTTGTGATCCCAGCGAGCCGGAGCAAGCCAGTCGAAATTCTTTTTCATGTTATTCGAATATTTGAAGTACAGCCACCGATGTGGACTGACTGGTGATACCCGTGATACGGGCCCGACATTTGGAGCCGTAGGGGATGTAGACACAACCCTCGGGCATACATGTAATACGGGCTATCGTCCCGTTCGGTAGTTTCGCCATCGGCCACTTCTTCGTATCGTCGAAGGGGTTCTGGATGGCCGTTACGAGGATGTCGGAGCCGACGCGGTACGGTCCGTTGCCGGAGTCTCCTTCGAGTTCAGGAGTGGGCGTCTTTTTCTCTTTGCGCGGCCGAAGAATATTCTGACCCATTGCGATGCTGACAAAATAGCCAGCCTTTTTCGCGTTGTCGAAATCGCGGATGAACCACCAGATGCCCAGTACCCGGACATAGGCGGCCCATTTACCATTGTGAAGCCTTCTCTCGAATTTCATCGTCTAAGATATTTTTAATGTATTCGGGAAACTTTTTCTTGTGGAGAGAATCCCATGCCCCTTCTGTAATCGTTACTTCGTATGCCTTGACGCCACGGTGCACAGCAAAGGACTTTGTCACCTCTGCATACATACCACTTCTTGTTAAGGTCGTAGCCGAGTTCCACGCATACAACACTGATTTCGTCGCGCCTGAACTTTAGGTCCTGAATGCCGTACATGTCAGAATCGCATCTCAACACGATATTTGTGGTTCCGACTGAAATAACCTCGCCTGAATATGGGATCGAGCGTTCGTTTATCATAATCCTCTTCCCTAAAAACCGTTTCATCCCAGTAGTTTATTAAGCATTATCGGCTCAGTTGCACGGAGCCGTGTCGCGGTTATTGGTTCTTGTGATGTTCCGAGGAGCAGAACACCTTTGTGACAGACATTTCCGTAGTAGTACAGTTTGTCGATCTGAATTTCAGTGAGTGTTTTGCCGTAGAACGATCCCGAGAACAGAATCCAGTCGTGGTGAATCTTAACCCAGCCGTTCTCTTCCAGCCAGCGATCCGGATTCCGCGTCTCTTTTACCGGAATCTTTTTCGAGGCCAACAACCGTTCGGCGATATTGAGGTGGAGCATGTTCCCGACGCTCCCGTTGAGGCCGTAGAAATCGCCATCGGGAGACAGCCATCCGGCATCATACCCTTCGGTGATCTCCACGGGCTTCAACTCGGTTTTGTGGTACTCTTCTATCTTCGCCTCGTTCTCCATCCACTCCGACAGTCGTTGCTTCTGGAAGTCCTGCTTGCGGATCGAAGCCTCCACTTCGGGATCGGTGGTCATAAACGAGTCGAGGATCGTTCTAATTCCGAAAATAGAGTCGGTAAAAATAGAGCGAGACGTATTCAGGGAATGGCACATCCATGCGATAACCCCGTACACTTCTTCGACCTTCACGAAGAAGTTGTTTGCTCCTTCTACCGTTCCCTTGATCTGTTCGACCGCATCGGAATGCGGATTGTCGAGAAGCCCCGCGTCCTTGTCGCCGGAGATGTAGCTGACGAGTTCCGGGTATCGCACCGAGAACTCAAACTTGCCGCCAGCGTCCGCGATAGTCTGCCCGAACCTTTTTCGAGGCCATCAACCCACTCCTTCGCTTCCTCCTCCAGATGGATGCGCTGTTCTCTGATCCAGTCATTGAATCTTCCGCCGGGACCAGATTCTCCCAGAACCTCCTGCGTCAACTCGTCCTCGCGGAGGATGATCTTGCCGTCCAGAATATCGACAGCCATGCCTTCGGTACACCCCCGGCAATGATTTGGTGATAAGTTCGACGGCCTCCCTCGGGTTGAGTTTGTCCGTCAGTTTCTCCCCACGCGATATTCGTGAGCATCCGGCCGAAGCCTTTACCTATTGTGAATGTTAATCCTCCTTCCATGACGCAAAGATAAATGTTTAATTTTTTAATTTGCAAGTTAAAACCTCCTTATTATAATACCTTTCGTGCGTTCGTCCTCCGGGTCAACCGTAAACGACACTGCATCATATACTTCCATCTTAACCAACCCGCTCATGTTGTCGTATAGGTATGATTCGAGGAGTTTTGAGTACTTATCGCTCGTTTTGAGGCGATCCATCGGCGTAAACTCGCACGAGATCATACCGACGCCGGGTTGATACCATGTCGCCAAGTACTTTCGCTCTTTCAATCGTTCACACAGCACCTTCTTCGTTTCCGGAGCCTCGGGCCGAAGAGGGAAGGCCGTAAACCCTTCGATCTGGGCCTTTTGTGAATTATTGAGCATGATGTCGATTCTATCCCGAAACGGCCAATGCTCGAACGTGGCGAAATCAAAAATTCACCTCTATTCCCTTGCTTGATTTCGGGAACGATACCGAGTACATACCATCGTCCATCTCCAGTGTACGGTCGAGGTTGAATACTACCATGTACCCGTCAGCGAAGAGACGGATCGTGTCTCGTTCGCTGTGGTGGTAATATACGGATGTGTATTGCTTGATGAACATGGTTATACCAGTCTTTTACGACGACGCCCTTTGTGTCGGTCATCATCCCGGTTGAAGGACATGAAGTGCGTATCGTTGATCTCCAGCCCGATGATTGCGTCCACCACCTCGTCGGCCAGCGCGTATTTGAACTCGTAATCGCTGTCGCTAACTTCGTCGCCCAAAGCGAATTTGTGCTCTGAGAAGGACATCGAGTCTGCGTCCCACCACTTCGCCACGAAGCGGCGGCTGAGCAGTTCGTTGTTGTTGATGTAGCTTAAAAACGTTGCCATAATTTACTCGATTCTTGTGATGTAACCGACCGTCCGGTTGTCATCGGGGTTATACATAAAGGTGATGCCGCCTCTGGGCAACATATAAATTAGGCTCGTCGATGTGGGTCTCGATGTACTTGCGCATCATCCCGGTCTTCGCACGGATTCGATAGCTTGAACTCGTACCTCACATTGGCCCGTTCCTTCGGGTCGTTGTAGTAGGCGACGAATCTTCTCTTTTCGACAACAGTCTCGATGATGGATTTCTGCACCGGAAACCCTTTTCGCACCTCGATCGTTCCGCACCTCGTTTTTCGATGGTGGTGATTGTGGCGCTATCGTCGCCGTAGATCCGAACCCAGCCGCCTATCGGTCGGGTGTTGCTAAACTCGATATTTCCAACCACGGCCCAAAGTTCTCCGGACCGGCTGAACCCCAGCAAGCGGTCGGGCCTGCTGGGATGGAAGTGCATGATTTCTCCGTTGAATTTCATTGTTTCAGTTTTTTGAATGGACCCGATTCGTTCTCTACATGGTCGATGCAGAACGGGTAGCCTTTGTTGTCGCTCCACAAGAACCGAAGACAGCGGTATTTCGGGCCCATAAAAACCGTATGTCTCCCTCGATTTTGTTCACCCGCAGGATGACCTCCTCGGGCAAGTACATATAAGTATCTCCTACCTTCATGGCTATACTCGTTTAAACGATCCGTTTTCTTTTTCGAGTTCCTCCTCGACAAATTTCACCGGAAAGGGGTAGCGTCCGTGATCCGCCATATACCCGTACATGCTCCTGCACTCCGGGTCTTCGGGTCTCAAGTACGCCGTAAAATCCCCTTTTTCGTTCATCCACGATCTCTTCGACCCGGAGCCGGGTGTTGGTGATAGTATGAATATAGATGTCTCCGATTTTCATTTTTTCCGTCGTATTGTTGCCGAAGAGTTCCGACCCGAAGGTCAGGAACGCGACGACATAGATTAAGATTGTCAGCATAGTTTTTAAAAATTGAATGTTCCAGATGTCGAGGTCTTCCGAGCAGTGGGTTCAGTCATCTTGCCGCCCAAAAAGGCCACGGCTTCCATGTAGGGTCCTGTCCCGATAGCGCCCTGCCAGTAGCGGCCGTAGTCGTTGATGCAGAAAGCAAGCGGGATTCCTGCCCACTTATCATTACCGTGCGGCGTGTAGTATCGCCCCATTTTCTCCGCCCGCCGCCGGACCTTGGCCGGGGTCGGTCGCCAGATCATGCCCTTGAAGAAGGCATTGAAGACGTAGGAGGGGCCTGCGAATGCTTGTCGTACCCGCAACCTATCACAACTGGGGAGGTGTAGTGATGCCACTCTTCGTTCTCGGTCTTTACCTTTGCCTCGGCGGTGCAGGTCGATCCCCATGTGCGGTTTTTTCGCCATCTTACGACGATTTCAGCGCACTTCACGTTCATCTGAGACTTCTCCTCATTTTCTTTCTCTTTGCGGCTCAAATCGGCCTTAAATTTGTCTATCGCGGCCCGGATCACCGTGTCGCTCTTGATTCCGGTAAGTTTGCGGACGCTGGGGACCGTCAGTCGGCGGCCCTCGATGTTCAGCGTCTTGATCGCTTGATTCAGTGTCATAGTTTTGTTAGTTTAAATGTATAGTACTTGTCGAAGGTCACGGTCGCGGTGTTGCCTTCGACGCTCAGTTCATAATGATGCGACACTTCGCCATATTGCATGGCCTCCTCGTAGTCTTTTGCTATCACGGGACCGGGAAGTATTCGTTGGCGGCAAGAAGTAGTCAAATACCGCCGCCACGCAATCTCGGGCAGGAACTCGTCCGGGCTCTGGATAGCGAGGTTCGAAAGGAATCCCTCGTAATTGTTGCCCCAAGTCTTGCCGAAGATCGGAGTGTCCGTTCTCGGATTCACCGCCGTGAAGTCCTCCAATTTCCAGCCCGGAATCGTGAGGTAGCGGTCGATGATTCTGTACCCTTGCCAGACTTCTACACGCTTGCAGAAGTCCACGTTCGTTCGCCGCTCGATGATTCGTTTCATCGCCGCTCGTATTTCGGGAACCGCCCGGCGTGCGTGATGATGTAGGGGGGATGTTGATGTCCTCGATGACGTCGAACTTTACCCACGTCCGCAGGTTTTCGCTGAGCCAGTAGACCCGCGCCCGTTTCTTCTCGTTGTCGATCTCGACGACCTCTCCGATCCGGCCGACAACGTAATCCCTTTGCTCCGGACAACTTTCTGCCCGATCTCTACATGTTGCATAGTATTGAATTTAAAATTTCGTTTGCTTCTTTCTCTTCGGCCGCCCGAACAGCGGCACGGTATTCGGGCCATTTTCGGTCGGCGAAGTCCTGCACGGTCTCCGCCGCCACCTTGTCGATGCCCTTGTAAATCTCTTTCGTTTTCTTGAGGCTCACCCGGTTCCCGAAACACTTGAAGCACTTCATCTGTAAGTCTTGCGTGTTTCGAAATGCCGGGATGTACTCCTCGATGTGGCGCTCGTTCCCTACCTCGACGTAACCGAAGCGGTCGCCGTCGCGGTAGAAGTGCAGGAACTTGAAACGCCAGTTATAGTTACTTGCCCGAACATCTCCACAATCATCCGGCAATATGATGAACCTTTTCATCGCATAAGATAGTTTGCCGCGAGGATCATTTCCTCCGGGATGTAGTTGTCGCCGTTGTCCTTCAAAAACGCTTCGACGGCCGCCTCTTCGATCTCGGAGTGCTCCCACGATTCGGAGCGGATCATATTGATTCGGTTGAGTTTCAGCGGCAAATACTGCCGCTCTTGGTTCGGTACCGATTGATATACTGGGTGTATTTGTCGTCTACATCCTGACCCGGAGACGCTCGAAACGCTTCTCGATCTTGTTGTGCCGCATGAAGGTGATACGGTGGGGGAATCTATGCACGTCCACGTCTCCAGATCGGGCCGGAAACGGTAACTGGTTTCCCCGGTCGGCTGTTGGTGGACTTCGACCGTCGCATTCGCTCGCTTTTGCCACCGCGATCGCATAGCGCTCCCACTGCGACCCCTTGCAGGTCACTAACTGATCTGTCGCCGCATATACTTCGATACCGACGCGCCGCATTTGTTTGACTATGAACTCCTGCTCGTTTTTAGAAAATATCATCGTAATATATTTTGAGTTTGCTTCCCCTTTCGTTCGTCATGCTGGGGAACACGGCCGCAAAAATATCGTTATCTGACTGGTTTTAGGTGCCTCTTTGAGTTCGTACACAAGGTTCACATTTTCGTCCGTGTCTACCTCGATGCAGGGGGGTCGGGATGTCTTCGTCGCCCAAAACGCGGCTCAATATTTCAGTGACTACCCCTCGTACCTCGCTACTCTTTCTAGTCCGGGCCATTACTTTATTCGCAACCTCGGAAAAGGATTTTGTGTTCATGCTCTTTGAATTGGCCGAGGGTGACAATATATTGTATGTCGCAGATCGGCGTGATAAGTTCGTAAATAGGTTCATGCCAGTTGTTTCCGGTTCCGTAGAAGCCGTTGAAGGTGAAGCGGGCCCCGTGCATATTTGCCCACTCCAACGCCTTCTCCTCCGGATTCGAGAAGGGGGTTGTTCTTGCGCTCGGCACCCCTCGGCGTCCGGTACTTATCCCACAACCACGCGAACCCCTTTTTCGCTTGGTCATAGCTGACCGGGATAGGGTTCTCGATCTGGATTCGCTCGCCCCGGTTCTGTCGCCGCTTCAAGGTGGCAATTTCGTTTTCGTTGATCCAGCCCCCGCGCTTCGGCGGCGGCAATGATCTGTTCATTCGTTAGTTTCATCTTTCAGTTCGTTATTAAGTTCGATTAATTCTTTGAATGTCTTGAGGTTGTCGAGGACCCAGTCCCCGATCTCACTCCACCTCTTGTTAAGAAGCGCGTGAGAAATGCGGCTCGTTAGCGTTCCGATGCTCGCGTTGATATGCTTCACGGCCTCCCCGAGTATCGAAGAGGTGGCCGTCGTTGGTCTCGTATTTAGCGATCCTTTTATAGATGTCGTTGTAAAGTTCGTCGATCAACAAATCCAGCCCGTACATGAAAAAAAACGAAGAAGCCCCCGCCGAATACTCTCGGCCGCGGTACCGTCTCCCTCCGTGCTTGTTCGCCATCCGGCGAGATACTTTCGCAAAGTGCATAGCGAGCCGCTTAGCAGCGAAAGCATAGCTCACGCAGAGGAACATATTGCCCTCCTGATAAAAATTAAAGAAAAAATTGCAAAAACCTCTTTGAAAAGTACCACGATTCATGTTATTATTTAGACTCGTGATATAAAATTCCTTGCTCATAATCAGATTTATGAGCCAGAGACCAAAAGGAGGAAACATTCGCATGAATAAATATGAGTTAGCACTCGTTGTCAGTGCAAAGATCGAGAGATGATGCGAGAACAGCAGTAGTCAGAAGGCAAGAGTACATCACACACGTGCCGGCGGTACTTGTTACAAGAAGTTGAGGAGGCTGGTGAGAAGAGATTGGCTTACGAGATTCCGAAAGCACGCTGACTGGCAGCTGTGCTTCATCAGTTCGATGCTGAGGGGAACAGTCCCAGCAGAAATCTGAGCAGGACGCGTTCGTATCATGGACAAATGTTGTCTTCGTTTCTTATGCGTTGAAAAAGGCAGAGGCATAGTATTATAAGAAAATAGGAGATTGTGTATGAACAAGAAATATTACTTATGGGTAGACAGAGACATGAAATCCCATACTTGAGAGTTAGCTCACTTGCAATAGCAAGATTTTCACTTACCGTGAGCACGAACGCTACAACACAAGAATGCAGGAGAACGATCAACAGTTTCATCAACTGCTGGCAGCTTTTGGAAAAGATAATAAATTTTTGAGAGATTTGGTAATGAACAAGTGATGGAGCTCAGACCAACTATGCAAACAAGGGACGGACAGAAGGTATACCACCACCGACGTCGTGGTTGAAAATGCAGAGTTTGCAGAGTCTAAATCAGCCGCATCAGGAAATGCAGGCAGTTTTGCACCGGCAGACAGACCTGCACCTAGCCAGGCTGCTGGGGGATGGCTTCATGAACATTCCGGACGGAATCGACGAGGAGCTTCCATTCAATTAGTAGTGTCCACGAGGACAAATATTCAAGGAGGTAACAAAAATGGCTTACAATAAATCAGCTGATGGTTCATCAATGAAGAGAAGACCAATGCGTAGAAGAAAAAAAAAAGTCTGCGTATTCTGTGGAAAAGACAATGTCATTGATTACAAAGATACAAACAAATTAAAGAGATACATCTCTGAGAGAGGAAAAATCCTTCCACGCCGTATCACAGGAAACTGTGCAAAGCACCAGAGAGCTCTTACAGTAGCAATCAAGAGAGCACACGTCATCTTGCTCTTATGCCATACGTTTGCGAATAAGATAAATGTATGATAAATCCCGACTACCGGATGGTGGTCGGGATTTTTTAGGTTAAAAATGTTTTATGTTTAAAAAATTAATATTTGTTGCATAATCAAATTACATAGTATAAAATGAATATAAAACAAATACTAATAAAAAGGGAGGGTTCAAATGGATACATACATTGTTTTCTGGTTGGCAGCCACCGTAGTTTTTGTTTTTAGTTGAGCTTATGACAGTCGGGCTCACATCCATATGGTTTGCGGCAGGCTCATTTGTAGCGTTTATAATCGCACTGCTTGGCGGCAATGTCGTGGTTCAGGGAATTGCATTTATACTCGTTTCAGTCGTGCTTTTAGCTCTCACAAAGCCATGGGCCGGGAAGTACATCAATTCCAGGACAGTGAAGACAAACGTGGACAGTCTGGTCGGAGAAAGAGCTGTGCTCACCGAGGATGCTGACAGCATGAAGCAGACGGGAAAAGCCGTTGTAAACGGTCAGGAGTGGACAGTCAGACCGCAGGACGAGACCCAGGTCATAAGAAAAGGCGAGCTTATCGAGGTAGTAAAGATAAGCGGAGTAAAACTAATTGTAAAAAGGGTAAAGGAGGCTTAATCGGATATGGAAGGATTAATAGCACTTGCAGTGTTACTCGTAATCGTACTTATAGTACTGGTAAACTGCATCAAAATCGTGCCACAGGCACATGCAATGGTAATTGAGCGTTTGGGAGGATATCTCACCACATGGAGCGTAGGACTTCACCTCAAGGTGCCATTTATCGACAGAATAGCAAAGAACGTCATCTTAAAGGAGCAGGTGGTAGATTTCCCCGCCACAGCCTGTAATCACAAAGGATAATGTAACAATGCAGATAGACACTGTAGTCTATTTCCAGATTACAGATCCAAAGCTTTACGCATACGGAGTAGAGAATCAATCATGGCAATTGAGAACCTCACAGCCACAACACTTCGTAACATCATCGGAGACTTAGAGCTTGATGAGACACTTACCAGCCGTGAGACAATCAACACCAAGATGCGCGCAACACTCGATGTGGCAACAGATCCATGGGGCATCAAGGTAAACCGTGTCGAGCTCAAGAACATCATACCTCCAAAGGCCATCCAGGATGCCATGGAGAAGCAGATGAAGGCAGAGCGTGAGAGACGAGAGGCCATTCTTCGTGCAGAGGGTGAGAAAAAATCAACAATCCTTGTTGCAGAGGGAAATAAAGAGTCAGTCATCCTCGATGCCGAGGCTGAAAAGCAGGCAGCCATCCTTCGCGCAGAGGCAAAGAAGGAGGGCAACAATCCAGGAGGCAGCAGGACAGGCAGAGGCTATCCTCAAGATACAGCAGGCCAATGCAGACGGACTTCGCATGTTAAAGGAGGCAAATCCGGATAACGCAGTGCTCCAGATAAAGAGCTTAGAGGCATTTGCCAAGGCAGCAGACGGCAAGGCTACAAAGATTATCATCCCATCAGAGATTCAGGGGATTGCAGGTCTTACAAAGTCAATTGCAGAAATAGCTGCGGATAAGACTGAGAAGTAATTATAGTTAATTAAAATGAATACCGGAAGATGAGAGCACACAAAAAGCATCGCATGTATCATATTAATATCAGATATATGCGGTGCTTTTTAGATTGCATAGAATTGTGCTTAGATTACACAGGATTGTCCTGAACTCCTGTAATTCCAAACTGATAAATATAGTACTAGGAATAATCCCCACAAAGTGGTATACTCTCTAGTAGGTATATCAATCGATGCGGGCTGCACAAAGGTGTGCTTAGGTAACTATTAATTTGTAGTACATTCTCGAAACCGCAACCGTTGCACCGGCAGCATCAGAGCAACGCACCGGGGATAAGGAGAGTAAAATGAAGAAAAAAAATAAAATTCAAGGGCAGGCTGAAAAGCTACATGTGCTGGCCGCCCGACGACGTTTGTGTGGATATGTGCTGACGTGGAATAGCACTGCGCTATGACAGAAGGCTTGGCTATGGCATGGTAGGCTTTACAGTGTTTTACTTTGCGCTTGTGCTGTTTTTGTATGTCAGAAGCAAGTCAGTCGTTGCAAATGAGCTGATAAGCTTTGCAACACAGTATTCATCGGTGCAGAAGAGGCTGCTTAATGAGTTTGAGGTGCCGTATGCCCTGCTTGAATACTCCGGCAAGATACTCTGGGTAAATGACAAATTCGCAGAGCTAATGGGTGTGGATAAAAAATATCACAAATCCATCACGACACTTTTTCCGACAGTGACCAGAGAGCTTCTCACCAAGAGTGATGCGCCGACAGACTTCAAGATAGTAAATGAGGAGGAGGACAGCATAGTCCGTCTGTCCGTCAAGCGAATATATTTCAACTCTATCGCAGAGGAAAAATGAGATAATCGACACAAATGAAGCAGACCAGTTTTTGACGGCGCTGTACGTATTTGATGAGTCGGAGCTTTATCACTGCAAGAAGGAAATCACAGAGCAGAAGCAGGTCTCAGCGCTTTGTGTGTATATCGATAACTATGATGAGGCACTTGACAGCATAGAGGACGTAAAGAGGTCACTGCTCGTTGCACTTATCGACAGGCGTGTAAACCAGTATTTTGCCAAGTATGACGGACTTGTCAGAAAGATAGAAAACGACAAATACTTCGTGGTGTTCAAGTACAAGTACCTTGACAGCATGAAGGAGGACAAGTTCAAGGTGCTCGACGAGGTCAAGGCTATAAGGTCGGCAACGAGATGGCGGTCACACTCAGTATCGGAATCGGTATAAAGAGCGATAAGTATAATGAAAAACTACGTATATGCGCGCGAAATGCCATAGACTTAGCCCTCGGACGAGGCGGTGATCGGAAGTAGTTATAAAGGATCACGACGATATCCTGTATTTTAAGGCAAGTCAAAGCAGGTGGAGAGCAAGAACAAGGGTAAAGGCGAGAGTCAAGGCACAGGCAGCTTCAGGAAATCATTGAGACCTGTGAGAACGTGCTTATTATGGGACACAGCATCACAGATGTAGACTCGCTTTGAGCAGGCATAGGAATATACTGTGCAGCCAAGAATCTCGACAAAAAAAGGCACAGATAGTCATAAATGATCCGACAAGCTCAGTAAGACCTCTTATGGAGACATTTTTTCAGAGGCAAAGGGCTATCCGGCAGATATGTTTTATAAACAGCAGAAGAAGCTCTTGAGATGGTGAGCAAGGATACTCTTGTCATGGTGGTGGTGGACACCAACAGGCTAAAAACTACACAGAAGTGCCCTGAGCTCCTCAGAAAGACAGGAAAGATAGTCGTGACTGACCACCACAGACAAAAGTAGCGCGAGATAATAGAGAATCCTATACTCTCATATATCGAGCCGTATGCATCAAGTGCGTGAGATGGTCAGAGGTATTGCAGTACTTCAACGACGGAGTCAAGATCAATGCGACAGAGGCCGACTGCATCTACGCAGGAATCCTCATCGACACCAACAACTTTGGACGAAGACAGGCGTGCGTACATTTGAGGCGGCAGTTTTTGAAGCGCTCAGGCGCAGAGGTAACACGCGTCAGAAAGATGCTTAGAAATGACATGGCGTGCTACAAGGCAAGAGCCGAGGCAGTACGCCATGCAGAGGTATACAGGGGCTCGTTTGCCATATCGGTATGCCCTAGCGAGAATGTGGAGAGCCCGACAATCGTCGGTGCACAGGCGGCAAATGAGCTGCTCAACATAATAGGAATCAAGGCATCATTTGTGCTCACGGAGTACAATGACAAGATTTATATCAGCTCTCGTTCAATCGACGAGATAAATGTCCAGATAATCATGGAGAAGCTGGGCGGTGGCGGACACTTAAATGTGGCAGGAGCGCAGCTGACAGGCGTCACTATCGTGCAGGCGAAGCGCATGATACAGGATACACTGGATGAAATGCTAAAAGAAGGAGACATAGAAGAATGAAAGTAATCTTATTACAGGACGTAAAAAACCATTAGGCAAAAAAGGCGAGATAGTAAACGTAAGTGACGGTTACGCCAGAAACAATATCATACCTAAAAAGCTCGGAGTAGAGGCTACTCCAAAGAACTTAAATGACTTAAAGCTTCAGAACCAGCACGCTGACAAGGTGGCACAGGAAAACTACGAGAGTGCACTTGCACTCGCAAAGGTAGTAGAGAACACAAAGGTAGTAGTAAAGCTGCGCTCAGGAGAGGGCGGCAGAACCTTCGGCTCCATCTCCACCAAGGAGATCTCGGCTGCGGCAAAGGAGCAGCATGGCTTAGAGCTCGATAAGAAAAAGATGCAGCTTAACGAGTCAATCAAGGCACTCGGAAACTATGAGGTGCCTGTCAAGCTTCATCCAAAGGTAACAGCAAACCTCACAGTATCAGTAGTTGAAGGATAGGAGGAATCCCCTTGGAAGAAGCATTAATCAAACGAATAATGCCAAACAGCCTTGAGGCAGAGCAGTCCGTGGTCGGCTCCATGATTATGAGCAAGGATGCCATAGTGACCGCCAGCGAGATGCTCCTTAAGGAGGATTTTTATCATCAGCAGTACGGCATCATATTTGAGACCATGGTTGAGCTCTTTACAGAGGGTCAGCCTGTAGATCTCGTTACACTCCAGAACCGTTTAAAGGAAAAGGATGTGCCGCAGGAAATACAAAGCCTTGACTTTGTGAGAACTCTCGTCACCAGTGTGCCGACCTCTGCCAACATCAAGTACTATGCCAATATCGTAAAGGAAAATGCCATAAAGCGAAAGCTCATCCATGTGACAGAGGACATAGAGAACGAGTGCTACGCCGGCAAGGAATCGCTCGAGAGCGTGCTCGACAAGACAGAGCACGATGTATTTGAGCTGCTTTCCACAAGGCAGACAGGTGACTACGTGCCAATTCGTACTGTGGTCATGAATGCCCTCGAGAAAATCGAGAAAGCAGCACAGCAGGAGGGCACCGTAACAGGAATCCCGACAGGCTTCATAGACTTAGACTACAGGACAGCGGGACTTCAGCCGTCAGATCTCGTGCTCGTGGCAGCCCGTCCGTCAATGGGAAAGACAGCCTTCGTCCTCAACATAGCACAGCATGTGGCATTTCACGCACATCTGTGTACAGCCATATTCTCACTCGAGATGTCGAAGGAACAGCTCGTAAACCGTCTGTTCTCGCTCGAATCAAAGGTAGATGCGCAGGCACTGCGTACAGGAAATCTGTCTGATGCCGACTGGGAAAAGCTGGTCGAGGGCGCCGGAATCATCGGAGACTCCGAGCTTATCATAGACGACACTCCGGGTATCAGCATCTCAGAGCTTCGAAGCAAGTGCCGTAAATACAAGCTCGAACACGACTTAAAGCTCGTCATTATCGATTACCTGCAGCTCATGACAGGCTCAGGACGAGGCTCAGAATCGCGTCAGCAGGAAATCTCAGACATATCACGTTCGCTTAAGGCACTCGCCAGAGAACTTTCAGTCCCTTGTGGTGGCACTCTCCCAGCTATCACGAGCCGTAGAGCAGCGACCGGACCACAGACCGATGCTTTCCGATCTTCGAGAGTCAGGAGCCATCGAGCAGGATGCCGACGTCGTCATGTTCATCTATCGTGACGACTACTACAACAAGGACACTGAGCTCAAGGGCATCTCAGAAATCATCATCGCTAAACAGCGTAATGGTCCAATCGGCACTGTAAACCTTGCATGGCTGCCTGAGTACACGAAGTTTGCAAATCTGGAGCATTAAAATTAAATTGCAAAGAGCATAAAGAGACAAGCCATCCCGGCTCACGTCATAGGATAAAGTTAAGTATCCTGATGTGGGCAGGATTTTGTCAAAAACATCCCATGCCTAAAAAGACAAGAAAAAGACAAGAAAAATATAAACAATAAGCATATATATAATACAAAAATTTGTTGACTTTCGTATCTATAGTATGCTAATTTTTAGAGGTTTAGAGCATAAGAATAGTATAGGGGACAA
>VOFK01000126.1_pt1 | contig 38716 bp, 46 predicted proteins | sample 5384121 | NCBI WGS metagenome assembly VOFK01 (sample SAMN12384730, study PRJNA508395) | human gut metagenome | isolation source: healthy gut J | host: Homo sapiens | reverse complement strand
GCTTCGGCCTTGCCAATCAGGCTGTACAGGTACTGCCCACTGCGCCTCGGCACAGGTGCAGGTCGTCACGTGGTCGGCGGCCGCCTTGACCTCCCGCCGGGCGTTGGCAACCGCCACCGCATACCCGGCCTCCCGCATCAGCTCCAGATCATTGTAGTAATCACCGATAACCACCGTATTTTTCATGGATTTGCTCATCAGTGCGCAGAGGTCATGTAGGCCGCTTGCCTTGCTGACACCGCCAGGCATAATTTCCAGATAGATGCTGTTGGTGGCCAGGAAATAGTTATCCCTGCCGTAATATTTCGTCTTGGCGTACTGGCCCAGCTTGCGGATGCTCTCCGGGTCGGAGGCGAACACCACCTTGACCCAGCCATCCGGCACGGACTCTGCCGGGCAGGCAATGCTGCCCAGCTGCTCATCCACCTGATGGGCGTGGGTCACCTCGTTGGCGTGAATCACGTACATTTCACCGTTGCCCGCCATAACCTCAACACCCATACGCGGGAATTTGTTCAAAATATCCAGAATCGCCGTGGTGGCCTGCTCCCGGTTCAGCGTGGAACGGTGGAGCACCGAGTCCGTGGAGAAATCATACAGCAGCGCACCATTGCAGGAGATAGCCGGCAGAGACAGCTTGATGTCCCCAGCGCCGCACGGATGGACTCCCGGCGGGCGGCCTGTGGCCACTGTAAAGTCCCCCCATGCTGGTGTACAGCTGGATGACGGCCCGGTTGCAGGCAGGGATGCCCGCCTTGGCCGTCAGTAGGGTGTTATCCATATCACAGATTACAAGGGTATCGCTGAGGGGTGCTTTCATGTGCGATGTTCCTTTCTTAACCGTGTCAGAAAATCTGTAAAATAAGGCGGCAGGGGTGAATCAAACTGCATCCACTGCCCTGTTTTCGGGTGGACAAAGCCCAGCTCCTTCGCGTGCAGGCATTGGCCGCCCAGTGCCTTGATGCAGTTTTTGGGGCCGTAGACGGCATCCCCGCCAGCGGGTGGCCTGTGGAGGTCATATGTACGCGTATCTGGTGGGTACGCCCGGTTTTGAGCTTACAGGCAATGTAGGTGAAGTTGCCGTACCGTTCCAGCGTCTGCCAGCCCGTATAGGCATACTTGGCCCCCGGCGCGTTCTCCGGCAGGACCGCCATTTTCTTGCGGTCTCTGGGGTCGCGGCCCAGCCACGCTTCCACATAGCCCCTCATCGTCCTTCAGGTTGCCGTAGACAACCGCGTGGTAGACGCGGTGGATGCTGTGCACGCTCATCTGTTCACTGAGCGCATGGTGGGCTGCGTCATTTTTTTGGCCACCACCAGCAGGCCGCTGGTGTCCTTGTCAATACGGTGCACAATGCCGGGGCGGATGGCGCCGCCAATGCCGGACAGCTGCCCCGCACAGTGGTAGAGCAGCGCATTGACCAGTGTGCCATCCGGGTTGCCGGGTGCCGGGTGGACAACCATCCCCTTCGGCTTGTTGACCACCAGAAGGTCCTCGTCCTCATAGACAATATCCAGCGGGATGTTCTGGGGTACGGCCTCGATGGGCTGCGGGTCGAGCAGGTCAATGGTATAGACAGCACCGGGAAGGACCTTTTCCTTTTTGTTGACCGGCGCGCCGTTCCGCGTCACAAGGCCCTGCTCCATCAGCCCCTGCAGCGCACTGCGGGACAATGTCGGGCACTGCCCTGCCAGCCACGCGTCCAGGCGGCCTGTGTCACCGGGCGCAGCCGTAAGCTCAAGCCGTTCCATCGTCTTCCGCCTTCTGCTGTGCCGACGCATCCTTTTTGGTGGAGTCCAGAAGCAGCACCAGCATCAGCAGGCCAACGCCCACACAGACGCAGATATCCGCAAAATTGAAGATGGCAAAGTGCATAAACAGCACGTTGATGTAGTCCACCACAACGCCGTTGAGCACGCGGTCAATGAGGTTGCCCACGCCGCCGCCCAGCACCAGCGTCCATGCAATGCGCTCTGCCAACGGCATTTTACGCACAAACAGCATAACCAGAACGGCCACCAGCATAACGGATGTTACACCAATCAGCAGCCCCTGCTTGCCCGCCAGCATCGAGAACGCCATACCGTCATTCAGGCAATAGCGCAGCTCCACAATGCCGGGCAGTACCTCCATACTGCCCACCGGCAGCAGCGCCGCCGTGGCCCAGTGCTTGATAAGCTGGTCCAGTACGACCAGTACGGCCGCCCCCAGCAGAGATAACAAACCAGAAATCATACGTCACCTTATCCGAAAAAATCAGCGGTGCTTACACGTATAAGCACCGCTGACGGGTAAAACTTTACTGTTTCAGAACCTTAGCGCAGCGCGGGCACAGACCGTCCTCGCCAACGGAAGGCTCATACTTCCAGCAGCGCAGGCACTTGTTGCCGGCCGCATGGGCAGCACTGACGCCAAGACCCTCAACCAGGCCCTTGACGCCGCCCTCACCCTCAACGAGGTCAACGTGAGAGACGATGAACAAATCAGCCAGCTCATCCATCGGGATGGCGTTCAAGAAGTCATAGACCTCCTTGCTGCAATAAAGCGTCAGGCTGGCTTCCAGCGCAGAGCCAATGACCTTATCGGCACGGGCCTGCTCCAGAACCTTCTTGACATCGTCGCGGATGGCCATGATGCGATCCCACTTGGCCTCAAACGCCTCATCGGCAGCAGCCTTTGCCTCGGGCATCTGCTCAAAGACAACATAGTCCTTCATGCCGGGCAGCTTCGGGATATAGCTCCAGATTTCCTGGCTGGTGAAGCACAGGATGGGTGCCAGCAGCTTGGTGAAGTCCACCAGAATGCGATACAGGGCACTCTGGGCGCAGCGGCGGGCATGGTCATCGGCGCAGTACAGGCGATCCTTGATGACGTCCATATAGAAGTTGGACATATCAATGACGCAGAAGTTGTACAGTGCGTGGTAGGCGCGGCTGAAGTCATAGTGGTCATAGGCATCGCGCAGGTTGGCGGTCAGCTTGTTGCAGGCCTCCAGTGCCCAGCGGTCAATCTCAAACAGCTGATCCTCCGCAACCATATCCTTGGCGGGATCAAAGTCGCTGATGTTGCCCAGCATGAAGCGGGCGGTGTTGCGCATCTTGCGGTACGCTTCAGACAGCTGGCGGAAAATTTCCTTACCGGCGCGGACGTCAACAGTGTAATCGCTGGAAGCAACCCACAGGCGGATGATATCCGCACCATAGTCGCGGATAATCTCGCTGGGCTCCATGCCGTTGCCGGCGGATTTGTGCATCTGCTTGCCCTGTGCGTCCACAACCCAGCCGTGGCACAGAACCTCACGGTACGGCGCAACGCCCTGCGTGGCCACACTGGTCAGCAGGCTGGACTGGAACCAACCGCGGAACTGGTCGGCACCCTCCATATACATATCGACGGGCCAGCGCAGCTCGGGACGTTCACGGCAGACAGCGCTCCATGTGGAGCCGGAGTCAAACCAGACGTCCATGATATCGGGGTCCTTTCTCCCAGTCGGAAGCACCGCACTCACGCAGACCTCGGATTTCGGCATGATGTCATTGGCATCATACTTGTACCAGGCATCGCTGCCTTCCTTGCGGAACAGGTCAGAGACAGCCTTGATGGAGGCGTCGGTGATGTGGTACTTGCCGCACTTCTTGCAGTAGAACACCGGGATGGGCACGCCCCAGACGCGCTGACGGCTGATGCACCAGTCACTGCGGTCGCGAACCATGCCCGCCATACGGTCATGGCCCCAGGCCGGCTGCCAGTGCACGCTGTCGATGGCCTTGTAGACATCCTCTTTGAAAGCATCGATGGAGCAGAACCACTGCTCGGTCGCGCGGAAGATGATGGGATGGTGGCAGCGCCAGCAATGCGGGTACTGGTGGGTGATGTGCTGCACGCCCATCAGATGGCCGGTGCCCTTGATGTGCTCCAGGATAACCTTGTTGGCATCCCAGACCTTCAGACCGGCAAACTTCTCACCAGCCTCAGCGGTCAGGCGACCGGCGTCATCTACAGGAACCACAACGGGAACCTGCGGATAGTGGTTGACGCAGACCTCAAAGTCCTCCACGCCGTGGCCGGGAGCCGTGTGGACGCAGCCAGTGCCGCCTTCCAGCGTGACATGGTCGCCCAGAATGACCAGACCCTTGCGGTCGAGGAAGGGATGCTGATACTGCATCAGCTCCAGCTCGCTGCCCAGCACGGTCTCAGGCAGGATTTCATACTCATCGATGTGGCAGCCCTTCATCGTGGACTCCACCAGCTCGCGGGCCATGATGTGGTAAGCGTCGCCAATCTTGACGAAAGCATATTCCAGATTGGGGTTCAGGCAGGTGGCCACGTTGGCGGGCAGCGTCCAGGTGGTGGTGGTCCAGATGACAATCCAGGCCTTTTCCAGCGGGATGTTGTGCTTGGCCAGCACGCCGTTGGGGTCGTCCGTCAGCTTGAAGCGGACGTAGATGGAATCGCACTCGTCCTCGGCATACTCGATCTCAGCCTCGGCCAGCGCGGTGCGGTCCTCGGGGCACCAGTAGACAGCCTTCATACCCTTGTAGATGTAGCCCTTCTTGGCCATCTCGCCGAAGATTTCCACCTGACGGGCCTCAAACTCGGGGCGCAGGGTCAGATAAGGGTTCTCGAAATCGCCCTGCACGCCCAGACGCTTGAACTGCTCGTTCATAACGCCGATGTGCTCGGTGGCAAATTCCTTACAAATCTGACGCAACTCCAGCTTGGAGACGCCCGCCTTCTTGTCGCCCAGAGAACTGAGCGCCTTCAGCTCGATAGGCAGGCCGTGGGTATCGTAGCCGGGCACATAAGGTGCCTCAAAGCCGGTCATATTCTTATAGCGGATGATGATATCCTTGATGATCTTGTTCAATGCAGTACCCATGTGGATGTTGCCGTTGGCATACGGAGGGCCGTCGTGCAGGATGTACTGGGGCTTGCCCTCGTTGTTTTTGATCATCTGCTCATAGACATGGTTCTGCTCCCAGTCCTCGAGCATCTTGGGCTCTTTCTTCGGCAGACCGGCCCGCATTTCAAACGGGGTCTGCATCTTATGAATCGTGTCGTTGTAGTTCTGCGCCAAGGTTTCCTACTCTCCTCTATTTTATGGATTCTTCAGGCCATACCACATAATTCTAAGTGTCGATGCAGCAAGCGAGAAGTACAAGCTGCTAAGCAAAAAGCGCAGATAATACTGGAGTATTATCGAGCATTTTCGCAACGCAGATTGTGCTTCACAGCCGCGGCAGCGGTGCTTAAGCCGTCAGGCGCGAATTGTGCGGTGTTGCCATAGTTATACCACATCCGGTGTCAGCTGTCAAAGTCAACGCCTTCAAAGTTATCGAACGCCGGGGAGTTCAGCTCCTCCTGCGGTTCGGCACTTACTTTTTTGCGAGTGGTGCGCTTGGCCGCAGTGCCCGTCTTGCGGGTACGGCGCACCGGCTTGGCCTCCGGCTCATCATACAGGCCGGAGACATCCTGAAAACGGCTCGTCAATGGCGGGCTCCTCCGGGGCGCTGTAGGCCGGGGCCTCGTCCGGCTCCTCGGGGTGGGGCGCGATGGCAAACTCCACTGTATCCACCTTCTCGGTGTTCAGCGGGGTGCGCTGCGGCTCTGCCGCTGGCTGTGCGGCGGGCTCCTCATAGTAGGCCGTGGGCTGCTCCTGCACCGGGGCAGGCTCGGGGGCAGGCTGAGCGATTGGCTGCGCATAGACAGGCTCCTGCGCAACAACCTGCTGCACGGGAGCCGCCTGTGTAGCGGGCTGTACCGGTGCTGTCTGCTCCGGCGCAGACTGGGCCGGGTGGGCAGGCTTCTTCCTCGGGCTGCGGGGTGTAATCCGGCAGCTTATTGATGAGGTTGATGTGCTTGCGGTACATCTCGATCAAGGAGCGCTTGAAGCTGTCCGCCTCACTCTTGAGGGTGACGATCTCCTGCTTGGCCAGCTCGACATCATCGCGGGAGCGCTGCTCGCGGTCCTCCGCCTTGATGTTGGCGGTGCGTATGATCTCGGCCGCCTTCTGCTTGGCCTCGCGGATGACATTTTCCCCCAGGCGCTGGGCGTTGATCATCGTAGTGCTCAGGGTATCTTCCATCGTGCGGTACTGCTCAATGCGCTGGGCCAGCACAACCAGCTTTTTCTGGAGATCATCGTTCTGGGCGGCCAGCTCATCCATGCTCTGGGCCACCTGTTTGAGATAATCGTCCACATCGTCGCGGCGATAGCCCTGAAACGCTTTTTCAAACGTTACGCGGCGGACATCCTCAGATGAGATCATGACTTTCCTCCTGTATGCGGAGGCTTTGCCCCGTTATTCCCGGCCCGCGGCGTTCCGCGGGCAGATCATGCGCTCAGTATTGATAAAAGGATATAAACAGGCGGTCCTTGCGGCTTTTGCCGCCGATGGCCGCCAGCCTGAAAGCGGCCCACACCCCGCACCGTAAAGATATCCTCGGCATAGGCGGTCTCGTGGGCGGCCTTCAGCGGCAGATGGTTGATCTCCACACGGCCCGCAGCAATATATTCTGCCGCGCGGGTGCGGGAGGTATGCAGCATCACGGCCAGCACCGCATCGGCCCGCAGGGACGGCACGGTTGCCTCCCCTGCAGAGGGCGCTCCGGCCCTGCGGCCAGCTGCGGCGGCAGGGCGTCAAGGCAGTCGGTATGCACCGTGCTGTGGCCTGCGCTGGTCAGCTCGGACGCGATAAACGCCTGCTTATCGGCCAGAACCACCGCATAAAACGTGTCCGCATGCGCAGGGTCTGCCAGCAAATCTCCCACACAGGTGCGCTCAAGCCCCAGCCCCAGAATGGAGCCAAGATAGTCCCGGTGGGTGGGCAGCTTATCGCCGTAGGCTGTAAACTGCAGATAGGCCAGCGGCTCTTCCTGCCAGGCTCCGGGCGGCTCAATGCAGAGCACCCTGCGCTCGGCGTCCGGGTAGCCGCCCCAGAAGCGGATGGCGGTGCAACCGGCCTTGTTGCAGGCGGCCTGCGCCAGACTCTGCTCCCGGTCCGAGAGAAAGCCGGTATAGCGCGGGATACCGCGGGCCTCGGCCACACGGCAAAGCTCTTCCACACGGTGCATCAGGCGGCGCTCATCATCATTCTGCGGCGGCACAAAGCCGCGGCAGGCAGACTGCGGGCTGTATCAGAAGAATACACCGTTATTCTCCAGCTCGTCGATGAGGTCGCCCATAATATCAACGTTGTACGGCGTAATGATGAAGGTGCTGGTGGCCACGCGCTTGATCTGGCCGTTGTTGGCGTAGGCTACGCCGGACAGGAAGTCGATCAGGCGGCGGGAGACCTCCTTGCCGGTGGACCGAGATTCAGCACCACCGTATGCTTGGCGTTGAGCTGATCTGCGATGGCGAAGCATCCTCAAAGCGTTCCGGCTTGACCAGAACGACCTGCAGCTGGGTCGTGGCATTGATGTTCACGACCTTATTGCTGTGCTGCTTGACCTCCTGCTGGGTGTAGTCCTGCGCGGCAGCGCCGCCCTGCCCGCCGGGGAAGATTTCGTCTTCGGTATCGTCCACATAGGATTCTGCTTCGGAATCGATACCGAGTTTACTTTTCAAACTGTCAAACATGGACATGGTCGTAAAACTCCTTTAAGAAAGTAGCGCTGTTTACGTCAGCGCACTATTACAGCGATATACACTAAATATTATCTGCTATTTCGGCGGTCTTGTCAATACAAAAGCCCGTAATTTCGTCACAATAGTTTGCCGTCCTGCAGATTTGTGCCCTGCACGATGATCTCATCGTACAGACGTACCTCATTTTCGGTGCCGATCTTGCCGTTTTCGGGAATCAGGATATAGCTGTCATTCTCGTACAGCGTTGTGATTTTCAAAAAGCGCTGCAGATTGCCGTACTTGACATAGACACCGCGCTGGCCGTTCACAATGTGCAGGGCCTCCTTGTCGATGCGGATGCCCTCATAGGTTTTCAGGTCAACCTGTACGGTCTCCTGCCCGAAGCTCAGAACCTCGGCATTGATGGTCTGGCATTGCAGAACAATTTTGGCAAGGCCCGCGTCCTTGTCCTCCACAATTTCCTCCACCGTGGCGGCCAGCGGGGTGTTCTGCTTGCCCGGCACGCTGATTTTTACAGAGCTGATGTTGTCAAACCTCGCTGCCGTATCCAAATCACAGACGGCATAAAAGCGCCACGAGAAGCCGGTTGTAATCTGCCCGGCACGGTCGGTAGAGGCCGCAGGAAAGCCATTCTGGAGCAGCTGCTGCAGCGCGGCAGGGTCGGCGTCCTCCAGCGTTTGGCGGTCAACCGCAATGGCGGGCGAGGCCGCTGTGCTGCTGAAATAGCCGTTTGTGGTGGCCGTGATGGTCTGCAGCGCGTCCAGCTCGCTTTTTATCGCATCATACTCTGTCTGCAGCAGCGCTGCAACGGAATCTGTGAATCCCGCCGTCTGGCCGGTGCTGATCTGCAGACGGTTCTGTGCCAGCAGGAAGTTATCCTCGGCGTCCGAAATGCCGCTGTACTGTGCCGTGTCCAGCTTATCCAGCAGGTTGTACAGCGCCTGTCGGCGCTGGCTGGCCAGCACATTCAGGTCGCTGCCGGTTAGGAATTTTCGGATTTGGTCAGCAGCGTTATCGTGCGGTCCAGCCGGTCCAGACGCTCCCGCTGCAGGCCCTGTGCGTCATCGGTGTAGCACTCCGCCACAACCGTTCCGTTTGTCACGCGCTCACCGTCTTTGACAAGATAGCCAAGGTTGCCGCTGCCCGGCACATCCACCGCGTCAAAGGCAACCACACCATCGAGATTGATGCTCTCGGCCAGTGTGTACGTGATGGCGGTTTCCGTCTTGTAAGAATGGTGAAAAATCACGAAGCACTGTACAATAATGTAAATTGAGACAAGCGCCAGTGCCAGCAGACCGACTGCATGAAGAATTCTTTTTGCCGCAGGGCGGTCATTTTTCACTGTGCGCTCACCTCCTTACTGCTGCAGAAATTCCCGCACCAGTTCACAGGCGCGGTCGAGGACATTTTCCTCATCAATATAAAGCCAGACGGCATCGTTCTGGCGGCGGAACCACGTCAGCTGGCGCTTGGCGTAGTTGCGGGTAGCCTGCTTGAGCCTTGCGGTACATTCGTCGAGACTGCCTGTGCCTTCAAAATACGGAAAAAACTCCTTGTAGCCGATGGCCTGCGCCGCAGTACGGTAGGTATCGCGGTGGTCATAGACCTGCCTTTTGCCTCGCAAGGACACCGTTTTCCACCATCAGATTCACCCGGCGTTCAATGCGGTCATACAGCACAGCGCGGTCGCGGCAGGTCAGGCAGAGACAAAGTGAGCGGTACGGCGGCTCTGCTGGCCGGCGTTCACGCGCTCCTCGCTCATTCTGCGGCCTGTGGCCTCATACAGCTCCAATGCGCGGATTACCCGCGGCAGATTATTGGGGTGTACCTGTGCGGCATAGTCCGGGTCAATGCTCTGCAGCTCGGCATACAGCGCCGCGCCGCCTCTCTGCTTCGGCCCTTTCCCTGCAGGCGGGCGCGGATGGCTGGGTCCGTCTTTTTCGGGGCAAAAGGCCATACCGTTCAGCAGACTTGTGATATATAACCCTGTGCCGCCCACCACAAGGGGCAGCTTGCCCCGGGCGGTGATTTCCTGTATCAGCGGGTCAGCGGCGGCGGTAAAATCCGCCACGCTGTAAGGCGTCTCCGGCGGCAGGAAGTCAAGAAGATAGTGGGGTACCCCCTGCCGTTCCTCTATGCTCGGCTTTGCCGTGCCTACGTCCAGATTCTTATAAATCTGCATCGAGTCTGCGTTGATGATTTCTCCACCGAAGGCTTTGGCAAGCCCTACGGAAAGTGCGGTCTTGCCGCTGGCCGTGGGCCCGCCGACCGCGATAACGCGGGATTTAGACAAGTCGGCCAAACTGCTTTTCCAGCTCCTTCCGGGTGATTTTCAGCACGCAGGGCCGGCCATGCGGGCAGAACGGCGGGACGGTGCCGTCCATGATGTGCTGGGCCAGCGCCAGCATCTCGGCAGCATTGGTGCGGTCGCCCGCCTTGATGGCCGCACGGCAGGCGATGGAATGCAGCACCCACTCGGTCTTTTCGCGCAGGGCATCACGGCCGCCGTCCGCCAATTTGGCGGCCAACTCCACAAGCATATCCTCGACATCGTCCACCGCCACATCGGCGGGCACGGCACGGACAACCACGGTAGAGCCGCCAAAGTCCTCGGCCTCAATGCCCGCATCGGTCAGCAGATCGAGATTCTGCAGCACAGCCTGCTTTTCTGCAGCGGTCAGGTTGACCTGCACCGGCACAAGCAGCATCTGGGACGGCACATTGCCGTAGTCCTTCGCCAGCTGTTCAAACAGCAGCCTTTCGTGCGCGGCGTGCTTGTCAATCAGGCAGAGTTCCCCGCCGCGCTCGGTGATGATATAGGTCTTGAACACCTCGCCCACAAGGCGCAGTGGCTCGCTCTCCGGCGGCGGGGTCAGCGTTGTCTGCTCGGGGCTCGTTATGACTTTGTCCGGCAGCGCGCTGAGAGCGTGCAGGTCATTCTGGACGTATTCCGTCTCCGGGTCAGACTGCACCGGCTGCGGCGCCGGGGAATCGTCCGGCATATCGGGCAGGATATCCAGCAGGGTGTCATCCGCCGCGGCGGGCGGCATCGGCTGCGGCGCCGGGAGGGTGATTTTCTCTACCGGCGGCGTCGGGGTCAGCGGCTTCGGCGCAGGCCCCGCATCGTAGGCAGGCTTTGTGGATTCCACCGTCACCACGCCGGGCAGCGGCCTTGCGGGCACAGGTGCCGTCAGACCGTTCAAGGCGCGGTATTCCGCAGCAGAAAGCGTTGTAAAACCGCCCTTTTTCGGCAAAACGGACGGCCCGGCCGCAGGCTTGGCGGGCGCGGCGGGCGTTACAGGCTTTGCTTTCTCCTGCGTCTGGCTCTCGCCGGGTGCGGTATGGCCCATTTCAAACCGGCACTCACCGCTGCCAGGGGTGGCCAGCGCCGCGCGCACAGCGCGGTAGACAGCGTCAAAGACGTCACTTTCCTTGGCAAAGCGTATCTCGGTCTTGGCCGGGTGAACGTTGACATCCACCATATCGGGCGGCAGCTCCAACATAAGCACCGCGCCGGGGAACTTCCCCTGCATCATCGTGCCCTTGTAGGCGTTTTCCAGTGCCGCCATCATGGTGCGGTTCTTGACATAGCGGCCATTCACAAAGAAATGCTGTGCGCCGCGGCTGGCACGGCAGGCGCGGGGCGGCGTAATCAGGCCGGTGACATGGTACAGGTCACTGCCGCCCTCCACCGCCAGCAAATCGCGGGCAAATTCCCGGCCCAGCACCGCATAGACAGCGCTGCGCAGATCCCCGTCACCGGGGGTCACATACTGCTGCTTGCCATCCCGGATGAAGCGGAAGCTGATCTCGGGGTGGGACAGCGCCGTGTGCAGCACTGTATCTGCCACAAAGGTAGCCTCGCTGGCGTCCTTTTTGAGGAACTTCATCCGGGCGGGCGGTGTTGTAGAACAGGTCGTTGACCGTGATGGTCGTGCCTACCGGCCGCGCGCCCGGCTCGATGCCCAGCGGCTCGCCGCCTTCGATGCGGTAGCAACAAGCAAATTCATCCGCCTCGGTGCGGGTCAGCACCTCGACCCGGGCTACACTGGCGATCGAGGCCAACGCCTCACCGCGGAAGCCCAGTGTGTGAATATGCCCCAAGTCCTCCGCCGTGGCAATCTTGCTGGTGGCATGGCGGATAAACGCCTTGTCGATATATTCCGCCTCAATGCCGGAGCCGTTGTCCACAATCTGCAGCTGCTGGATGCCGCCCCGCACCGCCGACAGCGAAATCTGCGTTGCGCCCGCGTCAATCGCGTTTTCCAGCAGCTCCTTCGCCACAGAGGCCGGCCGTTCCACGACCTCGCCTGCCGCAATCAGTTCCGCGGTATGCTTGTCCAGTACACGAATTTCCGCCATACTCTCACCTGCCTTTATGCTTTATCCAAAGTATTTTTGAGTTCATATAGGAAGTTCAGCGCTTCCAGTGGGGTCAGCGTCTCAATGTCCACGCTGTGGAGCTTTTCGACAACCTCACTGGGTACGCTGGGATTGTTATACGCCTCGACCGTTTCAAAATCGAGCTGCATCGCGTTATTGTGCCCGGGGGCGCTGGCCTCCAACTGGCGCAGCACGGCGTGGGCGCGCTTGGTCACGCTGCCGGGCAGACCGGCCAGCTTTGCAACCTCGATGCCGTAGCTGTCATCAGCAGGCCCTGCCACGATGCGCCGCAGGAAGGTGATGTCCTCGCCCCGCTTTTTGACGGCAATGTTATAGTTCTTTACGCCGGGAATGTCCTGCTCCATGCTGGTCAGCTCATGGTAATGGGTGGCGAACAAGCGTCTTGCAGCCGATGTTCTCGCAGATAAATTCTACCACACTGCGGGCGATACTCATGCCGTCAAAGGTCGAAGTGCCGCGGCCGATCTCATCAAGAATGACAAGGCTGTCCTTCGTGGCGTTTTTGAGAATTTCCGCCACCTCGGTCATCTCCACCATGAAGGTGGACTGTCCCGCAGCCAGATCGTCCGACGCACCCACGCGGGTGAAAATTGCATCCACCACACCGATGTGGGCGCTGGCGGCGGGCACAAAGCTGCCAATCTGCGCCATCAGGGCAATCAGCGCGTTCTGGCGCATATAGGTGGACTTACCAGCCATATTCGGGCCGGTAATCAGCAGCATACGGTTTTCTTCCTCATCGAGCAGCGTATCGTTGGGCACAAACAGGCTGCCCTTGAGCATCTGCTCAATCACGGGGTGGCGTCCCTCTTTTATCTGCATCACACCACTTTCATCTACGGTGGGCATGACATAGTTGTTCTGCAGGGCAGCCTCAGCAAAGCCGGCCAGCACATCCAGCTGCGCCACAGCCGATGCCGTGCGCTGGATGCGGATGACCTCCGCCGAGATGCTTGACAGCAAATCGGCAAAGAGCTGATGCTCCAGCACCAGCAGCCGCTCGTTCGCGCCCAGAATCTTATTCTCCAGTTCTTTGAGTTCCGGCGTGATGTAGCGTTCGCCGGTGTCAGGGTCTGCTTGCGGGTGAAGGTATCGGGCACGGAGTCAGTGTAGGAGCGGCTGACCTCGATATAGTAGCCGAACACCTTGTTGAAGCCGATCTTCAGCTTGGGGATGCCGGTTTCCTCGCGGTAGCGGGCTTCCAGATTGGAAAGGAAGCCCTTGCCGCCGTGCATGATGTCCCGCAGCTCGTCAACCTCACTGCTGTAGCCCTCGCGGATGGCGCCGCCGTCCTTCATATTGGCGGGCGGTTCATCCACCAGTGCCTTCTGGATATTCTGCAGGACATCCTCCAGCAGGTTCAATCTGGTCGGCCAGACGGCTCAGCAGCGGCGCGCCGCAGGCGCCGCCTGCGCCTTGACCTGCGGCAGCATGGCACAGGTGTCCCCCAGTGCCTTGACCTCGCGCGGGGTGGCAGAGCCGTACAAAATGCGGGTGGTCAGGCGCTCAATGTCAAAGACATGACCCAGGGCCTCTTTCAGGTCGGCACGGGCCATACTGGCACTGTAGAGTGCCTGCACAGCGGCAAGGCGCTCGTTGATAGCGCTTGCATCGACCAGCGGCTGTTCGATCCAGGAGCGCAGCAGGCGCTTGCCCATCGAGGTTTCGGTCTTGTCCAGCACCCAGAGCAGCGTGCCGCGCTTTTCTCGCGGCCGCGCATCGTCTCGGTCAGTTCCAGATTGGCGCGGGTCACAGGGGACAGGCGCATATACTGTGCGTCCGCGTAGTTCTGTATCGTCTTGATGCGTTCAACGCCGTGCTTCTGCGTCTCCTGCAGATAGTTGAGCAGCGCCGCCACCGCGTAGGGCACCAGAGAGTCCTTCTCATAGTGCAGGCTCCCACGCCAGTCTGTGCCGAACTGTCCTGCCATCGTGGCTTCCATCACAGAATCCTTGAAGCAGGCGTCCTCCCGCAGCTCCACAAGTGCGTTGGTGTGCTGCTTGATGTAGGTGGTCACGTCCTTGAAGTCGAGCATCGGCGGGCAAATCAGAATTTCGCTGGGCATGTAGCGGCACAGCTCGGTGATGATAGCCCCGCCGATTTTTTCCGCATTCAGCTCAGTGGCATAGGCCTCGCCGGTGGAAATATCGGCAAAGCAGATGCCTGCACGCCAGCGGCCGCGGATGCGCTTGCAGTAGATGCTGGCCAGATAGTTGTTCTTGTCCTCATGGAGCATGCTGCTCTCAATGACGGTGCCGGGGGTGACAACGCGGATGATGTCCCGCTTGACAAGCCCCTTCGCCAGCGCCGGATCCTCCATCTGCTCACAGATGGCAACCTTGTAGCCCTTGGCGATCAGACGCGCCATATAAGTTTCATAGGAGTGGAACGGCACGCCGCACATGGGGGCGCGCTCCTCCTTGCCGCAGTTTTTGCCGGTCAGTGTCAGCTCCAATTCGCGCGAGGCTGTCAGCGCGTCATCATAGAACATCTCATAGAAGTCTCCGACGCGGTAAAACAGGATCTCGTTCGGATGCTGTTTTTTGATTTCAAAATACTGCTGCATCATGGGCGATACTGCTTGCTCGGCCATGTTTCACACTCCTGTTTTGTCTGGTTGTTACGTTGCTTTGTAATTGCGGATTCTGTATCCGTTCGAAACGTGTGCAGCCGGGTACAGCGCTGCGGGCGCATATAGGATGCGCCCCACAGCTTTTCTGCCTCGTCTCGAATTATCAGTGGCAGCCGCCGCAGGTGGAGCAGCTGCCGGTGCAGCCGCCGGTGGGGGCCTGCACGGTCATCGGGTCACCGCCGTTCATGGCCGTGTTGATGATGGCGTCAATATGGCCGACCATCTCCTCGCACTCTTTCTTGGCCGCATTGTAGCGGACCATGCCCTCACTGGCCATGATCTGGCTGTACAGGTCGTTGACGCGCTGATTCAGCTCTGCCACGCGGGCGGCATCGGTAGCAGCCTTGGCGCTCTCGTTGTTCAGGTCAAGGCGCGCCAGATTGAACTCGCCAATCATATTCTGCAGTTCCTCGTCCGCATCGTTTTCACGGCGGGCAGCGTCCAGCTCCAGGTAGCGGGGGTCAGTCTGCAGTGCGGCAGCGGCTTTCTTGAAAAGATCAATGCAATCCATTTGTGTATATCTCCTTATTTATACTTATTTATAATTGTTTATAGAATGTACTTATTCCGCAAGCTCGCCCACCAGCAGCGCAGCGCGGGAGCCGGTAACGTGCACCCTTGCCCACTGGCCGATAAGGCTTTCCGGCGCGGCAAACTCTACAACCAGATTGTTGTCCAGCCGCCCATTGACGGTACTCGCATTGCGGCCGGCGGCCTCCACCAGCACACGGACGGTCTGCCCCGCCATGGCGGCGGTGGCCGCAAAGGCGAACTCCTCCTGCGTTTTCAGCAGGCGCTCCATACGGGCAGCCTTCTCGGCGTGGGTCGTGGGATCAGGCAGCTTGGCCGCCGGTGTGCCGGTGCGCTTGGAATAGATAAAGGTAAACAGCTGCATATAGCCGACCTTGCGGATCAAGTCCAGCGTTGCTGCAAAGTCCTCCTCGGTCTCGCCGGGGAAGCCGACGATGATATCGCTTGAGAAGGTCACGCCGGGGATTTTCTCTTTGGCGTAGTTGACGAGCTCCATATACTGGGCAACGTTGTAATGGCGGTTCATCTCCTTGAGCAGCCGGTCAGAGCCGGACTGCACCGGCAGATGAATGTGCTTGCACAGATGCTCCTGCGCGGCGATCGTGTCGATCAGCTTGCGGCTGGCATCCTTCGGGTGGCTGGTCATAAAGCGAATCTGATAATCGCCGGGGACCTCGCACAAAAGATTCAGCAAATCCGCAAAATCGATGGGGTTTTCCAGCCCCTTACCGTAGCTGTTGACATTCTGGCCCAGCAGGGTGATCTCCTTGTAGCCCTGCGCCACCAGCTGCCTGAACTCTGCCAGAATAGCGGCGGGCTCACGGCTGCGCTCACGCCCGCGGACGTAGGGCACGATGCAGTAGGTGCAGAAGTTATCACAGCCATACATAATGGGCAGCCACGCACGGAAGCCGGAATCCCGGCGGATAGGCAGTTCCTCCACCACGGCGTTGCGCTCGGTGGGCTTTTCCAGATAGCGCTTGCCCTTGCGGATGCGCTCCGCCAGCATCGTGGGCAGGCGGTCAATGCCGTCCACGCCGAAGACCAGATCGACATACGGGTAGCTCTGGCGCAGCTTTTCCACAATGTGCTCCTGCTGGGCCATGCAGCCGCAGATGCCGATCATCAGCCGCGGGTTTTGCTTCCTTGAGCTTTTTGAGCGCCCCCACATTGCCGAATACGCGCTGCTTCGGCGTGCTCACGCACGGCGCAGGTATTAAACAGGATGAGGTCTGCGTGCTCCACGTTATCGCACAGGCCGTAGCCCACATCCTGTAAAACGCCCTTGATCTTTCTCGCCGTCATTGACATTCTGCTGGCAGCCGTAGCTGCGGACGTAGGCCAGCGGCGGAGTCTCGTAATAGGATGCCAGCGCTTTGGCAGCGGCATCATTGTGGGTATAGGTCAGCTTTTCCAACTAAATTCTCCTTATCACAAAACGCCCATACTGAGGGCGCACCTATCCAAACATACCATATTAGTATACCAAATCTTGTGCTAAAAGCACAAGCGGCAGACAATGAATTTTTTGTTTTGAGCAAATCAGATTTTGCTGCAAAAATGAACAGGTTGGCAGATTGACATTTTTCCGCGCTTGCGCTACAATACATATATTATGCCGCTGTGGCGGAACTGGCAGACGCAAGGGACTTAAAATCCCTCGGTAGCGATACCGTACCGGTTCGATCCCGGTCAGCGGCATTTCGTGAAAGTCTAAACAGCAACGGCTGTTTGGACTTTTATTTTTGCTAATTTTTGCTGAACGAAAGGCATCTTCCATGCTTAAAATACAAAATTCCCGCAAATGGCACCTTTTTGCGCTGGGGGCCGCCCTGGGCATTGCCGTTTTTTGCTTATCTACGGCACAGCCCGCTGAATGTGGCCAATGACAGCTTCTGCCGCGGCGGCTTTATTGAAAAGGACATTCAGCAGCATTATGCCGGGTGGCTGTTTTACCGGCACAGTGCCCCCTGGGCTGGCCGCTGGGCGTCACGCAGGCGGTCAACGCGCCGGACGGTGTGAGCATTGCCTACACCGATTCCATCCCCCTGCTTGCGGTGCTCTGCCGCCCGCTGGCGGCGGCGCTGGGGGGAACTTTCCAGTATTTCGGTTGGTTCACCCTTGGCTGCTTTGCGCTGCAGGGCGGGTTCGGGGCGCTGCTGTGCGGGCTGTTCGCCAATGCCCTGTTTGCCCCGCTGGCGGGGGCGCTTGTGTTTACCGTCAGCCCGGTTTTAATAGAGCGCGCCTTCCGGCACAGCTCGCTGGGGGCGCAGTGGCTTGTGCTGGCGGCACTCTACTGCTATTTTTCCTGCAGGCGGCAGGGGCGGTATGCGTCCGCCGGGCTGTTTATCATCAATGTGCTGGCCGTGGGGATTCACCCCTACTTCCTGCCCATGACCTACGCTGTGACGCTGGCGCTTCTTCTCGAATACGCCGTTACGCACCGGCAGTGGCTGCGCCCGGCGGCGCTGCTTATCGGCAATATGGCCTGCACTGCCGCGCTGGGCTGGGCGCTGGGGCTGCTGTACGGCACCGCCACCAGCGGCGGGCAGGCGCTGTACGGCTACTTTGCCATGAACCTGAACGCGCTGTGGAACCCCATAGGTGTGAACGGCGTTCTGTACAGCCGCCTGCTGCCCGCACAGAATCAGGTAAACGGCAACTATGATGCCTTTGCCTATCTGGGGCTGGGTGTGCTGATTGCCCTGCCCATTGCGGTGGTTTTGCTGCGGCGGCAACTGGGCGGCATGCTGCGCCGCCACTGGGCATTGGCCTTCTGCTGTGCGGTTTTAACGGTGTTTGCCATCAGCAATGTGATTACCGCAAACGGCGCAACGCTTGCCACGCTGCCGCTGCCTGCTTCGCTGATCAAACTGTTTTCTATCTTCCGTTCCAGTGGGCGGCTGTTCTGGCCAATCTATTATCTGCTGATGCTACTAACCCTTGTGGGCCTTGCCCGGCTGAAAGGCCGCTGGCTGCTGGCGGGTGCTGCCCTGCTGGCTGTGGTACAGGTTTGGGATGTAAGCCCCGGCATGGTGCAGCGCAGTGCGGCAATGCTGCAGGCCATGCAGACCGATGCGTTCCCCACCGAGATGGAGAGCGATTTCTGGCAGGCAGCGCAGCAGTATACGGCGGTTGTCTCAATGGATGAAATTCAAGATGACGCGTTGCATCTAGCCCTGTTTGCCGCGGACAACGGCATGACGACCAATGACCCGTTTGCCGCCCGCTATGATGAAACGGCACTGGCCGCCCAACGGGAAACGCTGCTGGCGGAGCTTGCTGCCGGAACCGTGCGGGAGGATACGCTGTACCTGTTTGCAGAGGAAGGTGCCTTTTTGCAAGCCGTGGAACCGGTGAAGGACAATGCCTGGTGCGGAAGGGTAACGAGTACGGACGGCACATGCAGCTGGTATGTGATTGCGCCGGGGCTGCAGGGGCAGAACTTTGATGCGCTGTGCACCCCCTATGACGAAAATTATCCCCTGCGCCTTGCGGATTACACTGACGCCCTGTGGAACCGCGGTGTGCTGGACGAAACGAAACAGACGGTATGCTTTGCAGATTCCCCCTTTGTGCGCCGCAAGCTGGAACATGCCAGTGTGCTGTGCGCCGATGGGAAAGAATACACAATTAAAACGATTGACGACCACGATGCAGGCTGGCTGATGGTGACACTGGATATCCCGGACGCGACCGTTTTGTGGGATAAAGAATTGGAGAGTAAATAATGCAGGAACTACATGTAAAAAGCCTGCTGCCCGTGCGGCTGGACAAGTACCTGATGGACCAGTTCCCTGCCCTTGGCATGGGGCGGCTGAACAAGGCACTGCGGGAGAACAAAATCAAGCTGAACGGCAAAAAACAGCCCCTTTCCACCCGGGTGCAGAACGGCGATGTGATCCGCGTTTTCCTGGACGACCATGACCAGGAGGGGGCCGGAGTTTTTGGCCCCGCCCCCCCGGCGGAATTTTTTATGAAAGGACGATGATTTGATCGTGGCCAACAAGCCCGCGGGTATCCCGGTGGATGGCGACGAATCGGCCCCAGCGAACCGCGTACTGCGCCGCGTGCAGGCGAAGCTGACGCCGGACGCCGCCCATGAGCCGTGCGCCTGTCCACCGGTTGGATACCGGCACCAGCGGTCTGGTCCTGTTGGCCAAAAGAACAGCGCTGCGGAAGCCTTTCTGACGGCCGCCATCAAGGCGCGGGACATTGAAAAGCGGTATCTCTGCGTGACCTTCGGCCGCCCGAATCCGCCCGCCGCCCTGCTGCGCGACTACCTTTTGAAGGACGCCGAGCGCGGCATTGTGCGCATCACCGACACGACTGCCGGCGGCGCGAAGGAGGTCATCACCGGCTACGAAACGCTGGCTGTCAGCGGCCGTCTGGCGCTGCTGGAGGTTGAGCTTGTGACCGGCCGCACCCACCAGATCCGCGCCCACCTGGCCCACATCGGCTGCCCGATTCTGGGCGATTCCAAGTATGGAAACAACGCCGCCAACCGGGAGCTGCGGTTCAAGTATCAGGCCCTCTGCGCGTGGGAGCTGCGGTTCTCCTGCCCAGATCGCCGACCCGCGCTTTGCCCATCTGGCCGGGCGGGTCTTTCACGCCGAAAAGCCGTGGTATTACCAGCAGATTCTGGACGGCACCTTGAAATAAGCCAAAAGCAGCGCCCCGCCGCACGGTTTGTGCAGCGGGGCGCGTTTTTTAATCGGTTATGCCTTGGCCTCCTCTGCCAGACTGCGTTTGCGCAGCCACAGCAGGATTGCCGTAAGAATAGCAAGCGAGGCCACCAGTGTGAGCAGCCAGTTTTCCGTAAAGCCCGCAATCAGGTAGCCGGGCACGCAGGACGCTATCACCACCAGCGCATACTGCATCTGGGTCTGCACATGGTTGATGTGGTTCGACTGTGCACCGGAGCTGGACATAATCGTGGTGTCGGAAATCGGCGAGATATGGTCGCCGCAGACAGCGCCTGCCAGCACCGCGGCCACGGCCACAATCATCATTGTGGTGTCCGTCTCAGCAAACATATTGACAACGATGGGCACAAGGATGGCAAAGGTGCCCCAGCTTGTGCCGGAGGAGAACGCGATAAAGATGGCAATGCAGAAAATCAGCAGCGGTACAAACCGCATCAGCCCGGCGTTCAGGCTGACGGCCTGGCGCACAAAGTCACCAATGCCCAGCGCGTCGGTCATGCCCTTCAGCGTCCAGGCCAGCACCAGAATCAGGATGGGAGGCATCATCAGCTTGCCGCCCTCGGGCACGGAGTTCATAAAATCCTTGAACCCGATGACCCGGCGTGGCAGATAGAGCACCAGCAGAAAGCCCACTGTAACCAGCCCCGCAAAGACCAGCGACTCCGACGAGGAGCAGTTGGCGAAATCCTCCACAAGGTTCTGCCCGCCGTTCAGATGGCCGGTCCAGATCATTGTTGCAACGGCCGTGAAGATCATGACGATCATCGGTGCAATCAGGTCAATGACCTTGCCCTTGGCATATTTACCGCCCTCGGTGGGGTCCTTGATTTCCTGATTCTGGAATGCCTCCCCGCCCGAGGTGAACAGGTCACCGTGGGCGGCGTTGCGCTCGTGCTTTTTCATCAGGCCGAAGTCGAAGCCCAGCAGCGAGGTAAAGAACACCATGTAGAGCGTCAGCATCGCGTACAGGTTGAAGGGAATTGTGCGCATGAACATTTCAAAGCCGGACATCGAGCTGCCCGCCGGGACATAGGAGTTTACCGCCGCCGCCCAGGAGGAAATCGGCGCAATGATGCAGACCGGCGCGGCCGTGGCGTCAATGATATACGCCAGCTTGGCGCGGGAAACCTTGTACTTATCTGTGACAGGGCGCATGACAGAGCCAACCGTCAGGCAGTTGAAGTAGTCATCCACAAAAATCAGTGCCCCCAGCAGCGAGGTAGCTACAAGCGAGGCCTTCTTGCTCTTGAGCTTCCGGGACGCCCACTCGCCATAGGCGCGGGTGCCGCCGGACTCCTGCATGAGCATAACGACCATGCCCAGCAGGATCATGAACATCAGGATGGAAAAATCCACGCTTTCAATCATCGTATTGTACAGCGTATCAAAGGCCAGCCACGGGTGAAACTCCGCCACCAGCAGCGCACCCAGCGCACAGCCCGCAAACAGCGAGAGATAGACTTCCTTCGTGAGCAGCGCCAGCAGAATGGCGATGATGGGCGGCATCAGGGACCACCAAGTTCCTACAAACATTTCTTACACCTTTTCCTTTTCAAAATATTCCTTGGTCAGCTGCGCCACTGTGCCGGAAAGCAGCAGCAGCGCAACCAGATTCGGGATGCTCATCAGACCGTTGAAGGTATCGGCAATGCTCCAGAGCAGCGCCAGATCCATCGTAGCGCCGAGGATTGCCACAAAGGAGTACACCACAAAGAAGGGGACGCACGACCTTTTCGCTGCGGCAGAGAAATGCAATAAAGCGTGAGCCGTACAGCCCCCAGCCGATGATGGTGGAGAAGGCAAAGCAGCACAGTGCCACCGCCGTGAAGATGGGATGCCCAGCCGCCGTAGGTTGTGGTAAAGCCGGAAATTGTCAGCTCTGCGCCCGCCGCCGCGCCGTAGTTAACCGGCGTACCGCTGCACAGAATGACCATCGCGGTCAGCGTGCAGATGATGATGGTATCTACAAACACCTCAAAGATGCCGAACATACCCTGCTTGACCGGCTTTTTGGTGTCGGCGCAGGCATGGGCGATGGAGCCGGTGCCAAGGCCCGCCTCGTTGGAGAAGATGCCGCGGGAAACGCCCTTCTGCATACTGATAAACAGGCTGCCGATAGCGCCGCCCGTAAAGGCCGCCGGGTTGAAGGCACCAGCAAAGATGGACTCGACCACGCCCGGCAGGCGCGGAATGTTGAGAAGGACAACGCCCCCCGCCAGCACAATGTAAAACAGCGCCATAAAAGGCACCAGCCGTTCGCTGACGCTGCCGATGCGCTTGATGCCGCCCAGCAGCACCATGGCCACCAGCATGGCAACGATGATTCCCACCACAAGGTTCAGGGTGGAAAGTGTATCCTTCCCCACAACGTTAAACTCTGTCAGCGCGGTGTCAATGGCCGCCACAATCGTGTTCACCTGTGTGGCGTTGCCGGTGCCGAAACACCGTCAGCACGCCGAACAGCGAGTACAGCACCGCCAAAAACTGCCAGTGCTTACCCAGGCCGTTTTTAATGTAGTACATCGGGCCGCCGACCCACTCGCCTGCCGCGCTGCGTTCCCGGAAATGCACGGCCAGCGTGACCTCGGCAAATTTGGTACACATGCCCAGCAGTGCCGAGCACCACATCCAGAACACAGCCCCCGGACCGCCGATGGCAATGGCGCCCGCTACGCCCGCAATGTTGCCCGTGCCCACTGTGCCGGCCAGCGCCGTGCATACCGCCTGAAACGGCGTCATGGAACCGTCCGAAGCATCTTTTTGCGGAACATACGCCCGATGGTGGTTTTGATGACATACGGAAATTTGCGAATCTGCAAAAAGCGTGTCCGCACGCTGAGCAGCAGCCCTACGCCGATGATGCACACCATGGCGGGGACGCCCCACACAAAATTATTGACAGCCTGATTGACCGCCGCAATCGTTTCAAGAACCATAGAATCCCATTCCTCTTACTTTTGTTTTTCCCTGCTGCCGCAAAAAGCAAAAAAAGGCCTGCACTCCCGGCGGCATTGCCGGGCTTACAAGCCTTCTGTCCATTTGTGACAAGCGTGACTTATATCACTGCTATTTTAGTATAGCACCCTGCGGCGGGATTTGCAATCCCCGCCTGCCGCATTTCGGGCGCGGATATTACAGAGATTAAAGCAAAAGATGGAAAGCTCTACACTTCCGTCATATTCGACTGCTTCGATTTGAGTGTTTTGGGTATTGCTATGAGTACAAACATGAAGGCGGAGTTGTGCGTTCAGACATTGGACAACGCAATGGCTTCTTATCCGGCTTTGCGCGGTACTATCCTTCATTCCGACCGCGGTGCTCAGTATACAAGTGATTTGTACCGCAGAGCAATCACACGGTATGGTATCCGGCAAAGCATGAATAGTGCAGGCGGGCGCTGCCATGACAATGCTCGCTGCGAAAGTATGTGGGCCAGAATGAAGACAGAATCACTATACGACCGCTACGATCCGGAACAGTTGACCGTAGAGCAGCTGAAATCGCTGGTCTGGAGATTCTTTATGAGTTATTGGAACAATCGCCGCATTTGCTCTGCCAATGGCGGCTTACCACCCATGGTGAAACGCAATAGATTCTATGCTGCTCAGACAATGGCTGCATAATGTGGTTACTCTTTGAGTTTTATCTGTCAACTGATATTGACAATATCATACCTCCAACTATATCTATTTACAGCCTTTCCATATCTTTTTTAAATTCGTTCATACGGACATCTGTGTTAAAGAAATGGAAACCCCAGATTTTGTACTTGTTGTCATCTACAAAGATTTTTGTTGTGACTGCCTTGTCCTCGATTTCAAGCAAGAAGTCCTCTTTCCACTTGTCATCAGCAATGAGGTGTGTTCCTTTTGGTTCAATGAACACTTGCAGCTGCTCATAGCCCGCATCGTTCTGTTTATGTAGAAATAACAGATAGTCTGGCTCAAAGCGTTCACCACCATCAAAATGAATAGATGTGCAGCTGGCGTTCATTTCTGACAAAGAAACACTTTATCGTACTTCTCTTTCAAGTGGGGTATAAAAGACTTGAAATAAGCGACAAATGCCTTTTCTTCGCTTGTTCCGAAGTTGTCTTCAAAGGCAAACCAATCTTCCTTTGACAAGTCAATTTTCCACCCATTCGGAACAGATGCATCGTTCTGAGAATAGCCTAAACCGCCGTCATGCACGATGGTATAGTTGCACTTTTTTTGTCTTTGAACATTTCGCTGATGCGTGTGAGGCTTAAATTCTGTCGTGCCGACATAGGTTATTTCAATATCAGAAACAGACTCAGCGACTTTTCCCAGAACATTTACACAAGCAGAGAAAAGAATGGACGGCGTAGGCGTTTCGTACTTTGATGTGATTTCAATCTCAATCGCCCCTAGATAGTTCGGACTAGTTATAAACTCTCTGGTAGACTTCAAATTAGGGAAATAGCTTTTCAGAGTATTAAACTTGAACACACTGTATTTGCAAAGTGCCTTATGGACGATTGCGTAATTCATATCGGCAATCGTCTGAATGTCCGTCCGATAGGTGTATGTTGCAACAGCCTTTTCCGTCAGCGCATTACCCGCTCCGAAAATGGTATCTTCGCCAGAGCTGCCCGTTGAGAGCTTAACAGCATAGATGTGTTCTCGGACAGACGGAAGCAGTCCGTCAACATCATTTCTGCTTTTTTCAACTCGGTCATTCGTGAAGACAAGCCCCTCACGGTACAACGAATCTGCCTTAAAAAGTGTCTTTCAAAACATAGGTACGAACCGTCTGATTCTCAATGTCAACGCCGATTTCACGCAGCGCATTATTAAGTTCACCGATATAACGGCTGTCATTCTGACAATGATAATAAAGTTCCTCGCAGATACGCAGCGGATTGTCAATATCAGTATCGTACTTTCGCTTGTATTTTTCCTGCTCATCGTCAATCTGAAACGGACAATAGCGTGCGCCACGGACCGATTAGCTGTGCTTCTGAAATTGTCGCAGGAGATATTCTTTTACCGCTTGACTGTCGTGTTTCATATAAGCGGACAATATCAAACAGATTGAGAACATCCCAGCCCTCATCCAACTTCTTGACCTCAAAAACGGCACGATATGGATTTGTTGCATCTTCCAGAGAGTTTAGCGCAATCTGTCTTGCCGCCGCTTCCTTGTCATCGTTGGCAGAAATACAATGCTCTGCGGAAAAATCATCCCGCAATTCCTGCGCCAACTGCTCAAAACTGATACCGTTCTTCTCAAAATAAGCGTATGCTTCACCCAGCGTTTCATTGTCCGTCAGTTCGGAAACATGACGCAGCTCATCACCCGTCAGATTTTTTTCACGGTGTCAATAAAATCTTCCATGAACGCATTGCTGTCCGCAATTTTTGCTGCTTTGAACAGCACAACAGGCTTTTACAGACAGGCGATTGTCTTGAAACACTTTTTAAACGGTACTGACTCAGCATTATCGCTTGAATCGCCCGTTCCATAACTGACACATCGGAGCGCAGAGTCTTGATTTCTTTGGAGTAGCCGTCTGCTTTTGAATTTTGAAAGCGGATAGTCATATACGATTTTGCTTTCGTATTCAGCCCGAATCTGCGGATTGTGAATATCGCAGGTAGCCGTAAACTCAAGCAGCACATTATCCTTGTTCATTTCAAAGATACGGCGCACTGTATATTCCCAACTCTTATAATTGTCCTGTTCGTCCTTGTTCTTGGCAAGTGTCTTTGTGTCAACATTCAGATGGTGCGCTTCATCCGAGATAAAACGACCTTTTATTTGCGAAATCGTCATCGGACAGGGCGTTTTCCTTTGCCGTCCACATATCTGAATGAAGCCCTTGCGTTGTCGTAAAGCAGATATTGATTGCATCATCGTCCGAATACTGGAAGTTGCTCACTTCCTTAATCTGGACACGCTCACCGTTCAAGCGGATTTCATCGGCAAACAGATATTTGCTTCTTTGAAAGAGCGTTCAAGAAATTTTCTCTCGTTTTGTTGACGATATTTGACAGGTTTACAAAGAACAAGAAGTTGCGATACCCTTTTTGTAAAGGTACAGCATCAATCCAGCCATTATCATCGTCTTGCCAGAACCAGTTGCCATGTGGAACAGCGTTTGCGTCGGTTTGCGGCACATTTTTTCATTTTCAAAGTAAGTGATGAAGTTTTCAAATGCACCTATCTGATACGGGCGCAGCTCGAAACGCTGATTCACATTCTCCTGTATGTACGGCGGAATCTCGGTGTAACTGCCGAATTCCCGCAGCGTGTCAAGCTGTTCGTAAAGAAACGGCATCGGTTACACCTCCCCGTAAAAACTCTTTGTAAACGCCTTGTCTTCTTCCGAAATAGCGAAAGTTTCGTCTTCTATGTCGCAGTAATTCACATACAGCTGGTTCTTATCAAGCATTTCCATGAGGAAACGCTTCTTATCGGAAAGCGACAGTTCCGTAAAGTCGGCATCACCCAAATCAATATCCTTCGGATTGACCTTGCAGCTGATAAAGCCCGTTTTTAGCATATCCTGCCAGATGGCAACAATCTCGGCATCGGTGGACGCTGCTTGAATATCGTCTCACATACTTTTGGTTCAGTTTGGCAAGCTCACAGTAAACGAAAGAGCCACCACCTTGCCAGTTGACAGCTGCCGATATTCCCGTCGAATCTCCACTAATGACATTGTTGAGTCTGGCAACAGAATCATTTTGTCCGTAGTCCAACTGCTCACAGCCGATATACTGAAGCCCCATCTTATGTGCTACTGCACAAGTAGTTCCACAGCCTAGATGATAGTCCAAAACAATATCTCCCGCTTCAGTAGCAATTTCAAAAATCTGTTTTATGAGCTTTTCGGGCTTTTTACCGTTTTTGAGTTTGACTCCGCCCTCATTGGCAATACCAGCCCACGATATATGATTCCAAAAAATCAGACAATAGCTCTGTTACGGTCATGCGACCATCTACCATTTGAAGTTTATTGGAGTAGAAAGCAAGTGCGCCGCCTTTATATATGTAGCCAGAAGAACCATCCTCGCGTTTATACTCTAATACTTCATCAACTTTTTTAGACTCCTGCATTAGCTGTTTTAGTGCATCGGTAGGTTTATGAGGGTCTCTAACACTGACAACACTGTCTGCATTGTTATACGCATACTGTTCAATCAGATTAGCCAAAATAACATTCCAAGCTTTGCCATACTTTTGCTTTGCTTCTTTTTTCGGATTCAAAACCTGCTTCCCGTATTACCGCTTGCTTTATTGGTTCAAAAGTCCAGTCACTTACACTTTCTGCTTTGGTTACAACAAGATTATAGTTTTTATTATAACCAACAGGCACATACGCCTTCTTAAACTTAAACTTCGGCTTGCACTTCGTGTAGAATAAAATATACTCAGTAACATCAATCGGTCCAGGATTTACGGTTTTGAAGCCAGCTGGAGATGCTGTTTTAACTGAGATGACTTGTACTTTGTTATCTACACCAAAGATTTCATCCATGAGAATATTAAGGTATCCCAATTCGTGGTGGTCAACCTGCACAAAGATAGCCCCGTCTTCCCTCAGCAATCGTTTAGCCAGCGAGAGTCTGTTACGCATAAAGGTTAGCCAAGAGCTGTGATTAAAATTGTCATTGTAATTGAAGTCATCATCACCAGTGTTGTACGGAGGGTCTATATAGACACACTTGATTTTTCCCTCATACTTTGAAAGCAAACAACTTAGGGAAAGCAAGTTGTTACCCTTTATAATTAGGTTGTCATTACTCTCGAAATGAGTAATATTTTCTTGAACCCCGTCTGCCGTATATCTTTTTGCTTTCGTCAGCACTTTCGGATAAAGAAGCCTGTCAACCTCATCGGGCGCAAGCGTTTCATTATAGAAAATCTCGCTGCGCTTCTGGTCTTCTTTGGTTTGCCCACCCTCAAGGACACAATCCTTATATGGAAAAAACAAGCTCAACATCGTTCGATGTGGAAATGTAATCGCCGTTCCCGTTCACCAAACCGATTTTATTCTTATAGCGTGTATAAGAATCTGGGAGGAATTGACGGTTATTGATGACCCATCCGAATCCGACCTTATCAAAAACAGAAATACCCTCAATATCCGTGAAGAAGCGTTCTCTTGTAACTTCGTTGTTATAGAGCAGCTTTAGCAAGGCACTGTCCATCTTCATAGCAGCTTCATAGACAGCGTTGCGGAGCAGTTCACCCTCTGCCGAAAAGAACCTTTCATCTTGTTTCAGTACACTGATAACGGTATCAAAAAAATTAGCCATCGTTACGCCCCTCCGCCGTTTTATCTTCGTCAACATACTCGATAATATCACCGTATGAAATACCGAATGTTGCACAGATTTTATTAAGGATAGTCATAGAAACTTCTTCGCCCTTATTGATTTTTGTCCATGTATTCGGTGAAATGCCGCACTTCTGGCGGCACTGTGCCTTTGTAATATCATGCTCAAGACAATATCGAAAAAGCGGTTTATAGCTAACCATTGGCGACCTCCTTATGAATACAATACACCATATTAAATATTATAACACAAGACTCGCTAAAATTCAACAGTTTTTCGCAAAAAATTACGAATTTTTCACAATCAAAAAGCCGAATTGATACCCACTCGGTCAATTCGGCTTTTTCATTTAGAGTACAGATAAGAAAATAGTTTTCGGAAAACGGTTTGTCTGGGTCTCGCTACATACCCACTCCCCAATTTGCCGAATCCAGCAAATTCAGTCGGGGCAAGCAGCCCGAAAAATGCTGTCGCACCGAATTTTTGCAAGCAAAACCTCTTTTTTCGTACTGTATTTCGCTCGACCCAGACGGCTACGCCGTTTGGGAATGGTAAAAACATTTTTTCATTCGTAGAATATAAAAAATGCTTTTTTCAAAGGAGGTACGCCTATGCGAAAAAGCCTACTATGTTCGTCTTTCGCAGGTCAAAGACGAACAAGCCTATTCGCTTTTGCTCAACTGCCGACATTGTACTCACGACCAGCTTCGTGAGTACATCAGCGAGAACCGAGTAAAAAGTTATATGAAAGCAAAATTGATTGAAAAAATATCCCATGTTCCCGGATCAGCAGAGCGCAAAGACTATGGAAAGCATGAGAAAATTTGCAAAATCACACCTGCTAATCAAGACCACCGGTCCCGCCGGTGGCTCAGCTTGCAAAAAAAACCTGCTCTGGCCGATTGCCAGAGCAGATTTTTCTGCAAGTGGAAGCCGACTCCCAGAGGGGCGGCTTGTTTGTAATCTTTTTGACCGGAAGAATCGCGCAAAAATCAGGATTTTGATACCCGCAGGAGCTTTTCGATGAAGTTCCGCATACGCTTAACGGCTATCTTGCTTTGCCTGTCCGGGAACATGGGATAGACATGGCACATACCCTTGCCGATCAGAAGTTCTACCGGGATTCCTTTGTTTTGTGCGGCCGCCTGCAGGGCGATGGCGTCATCGTAGAACACCTCCTCGGTGCCCACGCACATCCAGATGGGCGGCAGACCCGTAAAGTCCCCATAGATGGGCGAGAGATAGGGGGTACGGACATCGTGGTCACCAATGTAGGTAATCTGCGCATTTCCTCGGTGAAGTCGGCGCCAATGATGCAGTCCCGGTCGACCCGCTCTTTGCGGGAGGGCAAGCTGTCATCCAGAGCCCCCACCGGTGAAAGGGCACATAGCCCGGCGGGCAGTTCCAGCCCGTGGTCCCGCAGATACAGCGCCAGGGCGAACACCAGGTTGCCGCCGGCTGAGTCGCCGGCAAACACCATATCGTTTCCGCGCACCCCCTGCTGTGTCAGATACCGGTAGGCACTGATGCAGTCCTCCAGCCCAGCCGGGAACGGGTGCTCGGGTGCCAGGCGGTACTCTACGTTGAACACGGCGTAGTCGTCGCTTTTGCAGAAATTCCGGGTAATATTGATGGAGTACTCCGCGCCGCCGCTGTTAAACCCGCCGCCATGGATATAGAACAGCACTTTCTTGCGGTTGGCGCCGGGTTTGCAATACCAGTAGCCATAAGGCGTTTTCTCTTTCACGGTGTTTTTCGGCATGGGCAATTTCGTACTGTTTTCCCTGCCTTGGTTTCGTACGGCCTCGTAATCCCGGGGAACATAGTGAATGTTGTTCGGTTTTGATTTTTTCAAAGCGTTCATAATGAGCCTGATCATCAGTCCGGGCATAGTGCATTTCTCCTATTTTTCATAACGGATTCCTCTGCTTCAACTGTTCGCCCTGTCAAACGGTGTACGTCTGCGTGCCGCACTCCTGCGTGCGCTCAGTGCCGTCCGGCAGGCGGACGGTGGCCGTGCAGTTTGCGGGGACAGTCACGGTGAACGCGCAGCGCTTCTCCGTCGCGCACCCAGCCGCTCTCCACCATGCCGAAAATGCTTTGATAACACGCTTTTGCATAAGAGAAATGTCCTCCGGGCTGCGGCGTAATGACGAAGTGATTCTCCCCGTCCACGTGGATTCCGCACATCGTGTCAAACACCCAGCGGCACACCGCGCCCTTCGAGTAGTGGTTGAGCGAGGCGGGCTTGGTCGTGTTGGGACCCTCCCAGTTCTCCCAGATTGTCGTCGCGCCCTGCTTGGGCATACACAGCCAGCCGGGCAGTTCCTCGTTTTCCAGCAGACGGTAGGCGTACTCCACATCCATCTCCGTCAGCACATCCAGAATGAAGGGCGTAGAGAGAAAGCCCGTGCCGAGCCGCCAGCCGTAGTTGTCCAGCGCCTTCAGAAGGCGTTTTTTTGGGCATATTTCGTCTGCTGTTTGTTCAGCATCTTCAGATGCAGCGGGCGCACAAGCTTCGCCTGTCGGTCGGTATCCAGCGAAAACTTCGATACCGTCATCAGGTGCTGATATCCCTCCCGTACTCTGGCCGCGACATCCGCATACCGGGCGGCGTCGTACGCGCGCCCCAGAATGGCGGCGATCTCCTGCATCCTGTCCATCAAAAGCGCGATGTACGCCGTTGTCTCCTCTGGGTGCGGGAAGATGAACTCCGAAATCGCAAAGTCCTTCACGTCCGCCGGCTCCGCCCACTCGCCGTAGGACTGCCCGTAGTTGCTGATCTGCTTGCGGTATCTGCGGCTGATGCCCGTAGGACGTGAGGGGAAGTAGAACTTACCGAGCGTCCCGATCTTGTACTCGGCATAGCGCGCCATCTGCGGGAAGTTTTTCTCCAAAATGACCACATCGCCATACTGCTTGTAGATGTCGTACGGGATGAACACGCCGGCGTCTGACCAACCCGCCGAACCGTCCATCCGGTTCATATAGGAGTCTACGCCACCCTGCGGGGCGATTTGTGTGAAGCACCCCTCTTTGTTCATCGCGTCAATCAGGTCGTTTTCGTATTTCTGCGCCATCGGTGCGTAGGAGAAGAAGAAGCTCGCCGTCGAACAGAAAATCTGTGCGTCGCCGCTCCAGCCGTGGCGCTCGCGGGTCGGGCAGTCGGTGGGCAGGTCAGCATGATTATTCTTCGTACTCCAGACCGTGTTCTCCACAAATTTGTTCAAAAGCTCGTTCGACGTCTCCACCCAGCCGGTGCGCTCCATCGACGAGTACACCGCAATAGCCGTAAAGTCTGCCGCATCAAACGCTGCGTCCGTCTCCACCAGCACGTACTGGAAACCGAAGATGGCAAAGCGCGTCTTGTACTCGTTTAGGCCGTCCCTGCAGGTAAAGACCACCTGCTGCAAGGGCGTCACGTGTTCCTTCTTCACAATCTGGATGTTCTTCTGCGTGAACTCACCGGCTTCGTCCAGCATCTCGCCAAAACGCAGCGTGACGCGCTGGCCCGCCTTGGCTCGCACGCGGAAGGCGACGTACCCCGCGATGTTCTGGTGAAAATCCAGCACCGTCTTGCCCGATGGTGTCGTGAACAATTCGGCGTCGAGACATTCGTGCTCCTCCACCGGGACGTTGTTCGACGCCGTTGGCACGCAAGTGTACGCGGTCTCCCTCGCCTTCCCTGCATACGAGGGCGCGAGGTTTGCGTCGTACACCTCGCCATCCTTGTTGTCGGCAAAGCGGACGGGACCGTCGCTGCTCCACTCCCATCTGCCGTCGGTGATGACACAGTGCGCACCACCGTCCGCGTCCGTCCACTCCAGCTGCGCCAGCAGTTTCGTCTGCGTGCCGTACTGATTTCTCAGACCGTTTGCCCCGCAGCTGCCGCGGTACCAGCCGTCCGCCAGCTGGAAGGTCAGCTCGTTTTCGCCCTGCTGCAAAAGGTTCGTCACGTCGTAGGTCTGGTACTGAATCCGCTTGGGGTAGCCGGTATGCCCCGGCGTCAGCACAGCGGTTCCGATGCGTTTGTCGTTGAGGCATCCCTCGTACAGACCGCAGGCGGTGGCATACAGCCGGGCCGAAACAACATTTCCGGCAGAAAACACCTTGCGGAAGCAGTCCACCGGGTAGCGCGTCTTCGGGTCGATCTTGTAATCACCGGCGATCCACTTTGCACGCCAGTCGCCTGCCTCCAGGAGCCCCATTTCAAAAAAGGCGCTCGTAGCCTCGCCCTCCGCGCCCGTCTCGTCCCAGAGCCGGACGCTCCACTCGATGCGTTGTCGGCTTTGCAGCCGCTTGCCCCCATACGGGATATGCGTCATCCGGGACGATGCCACCTTCCCCGTGTCCCACACGACCTCCCCTTCGCAGCGTGCCGTGATGCGATACGCCGTCTGCCGCTTCCCGCCCTCGCAGTTCCAGAACAGCCTTGGCTCTATCACATCAATCCCGACGGGATTTTCCAGATATTCGGTCCGTAAATGAATAGCTTTCATAGGTTATACCCTCATTTCTGCGTAGAAAACTTCTGCTATGCCTGTATTCTATCAGACAAGCCGGACTCGCTATATTAAAAAATGGATTCTTTTAATACTTTCGTGATATTTTATCAAAATTTCTGCTCTGCTTCGCCCGGCGCCCGCCCCAACAGCAGAAAGACCCGGAGACTCTCAAAAAGTCTCCGGGCCTCGCCGGTGAAACACTACACTATCCGATGTTCTCTCTGTATTGACTGGGCGTCATGCCGCACTGTTTTTGAAACAGCCGCGTGAAATAGCTCTGGGAGGAATAGTTCAGATAAGCTGCAATCTGAGACAGCGGATAACACGTGTGCCGAAGAAGGTACTTGGCCTCATTGATTCTTTCCTGGTTGAGATAGTCCCGGATGCTAATGCCCATTTCATCGCGGAAGCGCAGGGGACAGGCTGCGCGTGCACAGCCCGCACACTCCGGAAAGCTGTTCCAGGGTGATGTCCTCATGCAGATGCACCGAGATATAGGCCAGACATTGCCGGATCAAGCCGGATGCGGCCGGCTTATGTCGAAGTTCGCCTACCCGATCACAATAATCCAGCAGCATCCGGATGCTTAGCTCCTTGATGAGGGCGGGTTCCGAAAGGGAATCCATGCGCTGGCAGTACAGGTCGCTCAGGTTCAGCACGGTTTCCTCCGACAGTCCGCCGCGGATGGCCGCCCGGGCTGTCACGGTGGCCAGAGCGATAAAGATATACTTTTCTTGTCGGAGGGCATTGCTGGACATCAGGCCGACGCGACCTGAAACCGGCGTGTTCAGTCGCTGTTCCAGCTGGGCACGGTTGCCATGTTCCACAGCCTCACAAAGACTCATTTCAAAGTCCATGGACAGGTGCGGTTCAGCGGATTCCCGCTGCTCAAAGAGCCGTTCTTCCAGACAGGATGGGTCTTGTACCATAGAGGAATAGACATCCATGAACAGAATGTCCTCTTTTTTTAACGCGCGTTTCCAAAAGCAGGTCCGCGATCAGGCACAGCTGATTCTTCACCTGCTCCAAGGTCATTAGAGGCACTTGCAGAATCAGGTCGCAGGTGCTCTGCAAATGTTCAGGCCGACCGACAGTCGTCACCATACTCAAAACCTCGTTTCGCGCCCGGCGGATTGGGCTGACGAGTCCAAGAAGCAGAAAAAGCAGTCCGCATCCAGCTCCATTACGCCCAGAAAGAACCCCGGTTCGATGAAGCTGACCAGTGGGTGCGCAGCGTCTCTCCCCTGCGCCCGAAATCGTCCAGAACGATGGCGGTGGCAAAAGAAATTCACCGCCTCGTACGGGATCTCAGGGAATGACACGATAAGGTTTCCATCCCCATCCAGCAAAGAGAGAGGGACGCGGGTCACACAGTACAGGGATTGCAGCTTTTCAATCCAGGCATTTTTCACGGCGAAACATCTCCTTATTTCAAATAATATCATAAAATTACCATATAAATCAAGTAATTATTATAAGCACAGGGTCTGACGTGCTATGATGTGACACAAAGCCAAGGGGCGCGTCAAAATCAAACAGACAGGAGAGAATCAAAATGAGTAAAAAGCAGCTCGGACTTGACAGCATGGGGATTCAGAAGACCATGCGCTTGGGCGATTATCTGGCCGACAGCGGCGGACAGTTTGCGCTCAACAGCATCAGCGGTCTGATTGGAGCTAAATGAAAAAAGACGGCAAGCTGTACAAGCTGCCGTCTTTTTCGGTTGTGGGCTTTATCGATTCAGATGCCTTTGAAAGAATTCACATTCTTCCCGGTTGCAGCGATTGGCCGCTTCCGAACGGATATCGCAGTGAAACACATGACCCAGCACATGATTCCGATCTCCATAGTAGTGATATTCCGCTTCCGCCCCCCAGCTGGTGCAATCGTTCCACTAGGGGGCGAGCCTGTTCAGCGAGGAAGTCTCCTTCTGCCGTCATGACGAAAGCCGGTGGAAACGCATCGGTCACATGGTTCAGCACACTAATCTGCTCAAGCTCCGCCTGCGTCCCTTTGCCGGGAAGATAATCGGCCATCAAGTGGGTGGTTAGATCCTTCTTCCGGCTTTTTTTCAATCCGGTAAACACCGCAGTTGAGCGCAACTGCCCGCAGAACAATCCCCCTTGGGCGGATGCACCGTAAACCCTGATGCATACGCCGGATTGGTGCAGATACAACTGTACATGGCCAACAACTGTGCGCCGGCACTGTCGCCTAACGCAAAGATATTACCGATATCGAAGCTGTACGAATCCGCATGGGTCAGCAGCCATGTGAATACCTGGTTTGTATCCTCTACAGGAGCCGGAAACTTGTATTCCGGAGCCAGCCGATATGTGAAATTGACCACCGCAAACCCCTGCTGCGCCAAGCTCATGCAGTAATACTGGTACCGTTCCTTATCTCCATAGACCCACCCGCCGCCATGTACACTGACAATGACCGGCAGCAAACCTTCGGCATCTTTCGGACGATACACATCCAGTCGGTTCCACCTAGGGTTCAATCCGTAGACGATATCGTCAAAACGGCGTACATCTTCCGGAGTTGTACATCCGGCATCTCGCTTATCATCTCCGCGCTTGAAGATGCTCCGTACCATAAAGCTGGTCAAAGACATGGCAAATCTCTCCAATCTCACATCACTTTTTCACGATCTTTTTGATTCCTTCCAGCGGGTGACCGTTGGCGGTTGCCAACAGACCCTCGGCTATCTGAGCCGGGAAGGTACCTCCGCTGGAAAGCACCATCGCCCGCAGTGGTGCATCCGCACCGAACATCACCATCATCTTGAAGGTGGGATTGCTGTAATCCACCTTGCCGCCGAAGGATTTGGCAATGGTGACCTCGGTGCCTTTGAACATCTGCATCATCACAAAGGAATGGTCCTTCATCTCCATGGTGGAGTGTTCCATGGTGAATTTGCCTTTCTCTATGGGCGGGTCAGTCTGCAGCGCACTGCCATACAAGGCTTCGAATTCTGCATCGGCGGGCAGACCCTTCAGTGTCTCGTACCAGCTGCCTGCCTGCCAGGTAGGAGCCGGAACATCCTCACCATCCACTTCCAAGCTGCCCTGTAGCCGGATATCATCGGTGGCAGCGCCCACCAGCACCCCGTAGGTTCCGGCCGGGATTTTCCATCCATCCGCCCAGACTGCAAAGCTGCGATCTTCCAAAGAGAAGGTTACGGTTTTGCTCTCGCCGGGGGCCAGCACCACTTTGGCAAAGCCCTTCAACTCTTTCAGCGGGCGATAAAGTCCGTTCTGAGGCGGGGCGATATACAACTGCACCACCTCGGTGCCTCCCCGACTGCCGGTATTTGCCACCGTTACGCGCACTGTGCGGCCTTCGATCCGCAGATCCGAGTAGGAAAACCGAGTGTAGCTCAGTCCGTGACCAAAAGCAAACCGCACCGGCACACCGGCCTTATCATAATACCGATATCCCACATAGAGTCCCTCTTTATAATGTGTGGTCTTTTGACCGAAGGTCTCCCGGCTGGGCATCCGCGTACCGCATGGGCCAGGTTTCGGTAAGCTTTCCGCTGGGATTGACCTTGCCGGTAAGCAGGTTTGCGGCTGCTTCACCGCCTGCCTGACCAGGCAGTCCCATATAAAGTACCGCTTTTACTTTGTCGATCCATGGGGTCTCCACCGCACTGCCGCAAAAAAGAGCACCACCACCGTGTTGGGATTTGCGGCAGCCACTGTCTCGATGAGGCGGATATGCCCTTCCGGCATGGCCATGCTCTCACGATCAAAGCCCTCGGATTCATAAGCATCCGGCAGACCCACGCAAACCACTGCCACCCGAGCTGCGCGAGCAGAGACTGCCGCCTGAGCCAAGCTTTCCTCCGTCACAGCGCCTTGCGCGTCGCATCCGGCAGTGAAGGGTACACCGGGCAATGCATCGCACAGCGTAGTCAGTTTGGTGGGATTGATGTGGCTGGACCCCGCCCCTTGGTACCGCATGGTGCGGGCCATCTCACCGATGAGGGCAATATCACTTTTCGCCACCGGCAAAAGCCCCCCTCATTTTTCAACAGTACTGCGCCGTTTTCCGCGATGGTACGGGCCAGGGCGTGGTGGGCTTGTTTGTCAAAGGATTTTCCTTTGGGGCGGCTCTCTCCTTTCAGTGCCAGGGCGATGACCCGGGCTGCGCATACATCCACGGCGCTCTCAGGCAAAGTGCCCTCCAGCACCGCCTGCTCGACCCAGTCCTCCATGTAATTGCTGCCGCCGGACATGGTCAGGTCACACCCGGCCCGCATGGCCGCTACCCGGTCGCACAGGGCGCCCCAATCGGTGACCACCAGCCCTTCAAAGCCCCATTCGGTACGCAGTACGTCAGTGAGCAGCCATGCATTGTCGCTGGCATGCACACCGTTGATGCGCGGATAGCTGCACATGACTGTCTCAGGCCGAGCCGTCTTAACGACTGTCTCAAACGCAGGCAGATAAAGCTCCCGCAGGGTACGTTCGTCCACCTGACTGTTGCCGTTGAAGCGCTTGTACTCCTGATTGTTAGCGGCAAAATGCTTCAGGCTTGTCCCCACCCCGGTACTTTGCGCACCCTTCTCCCAGGCTTGGCCCATGGCTCCTGCCACGAAGGGATCCTCGGAAAAGTATTCAAAGTTACGCCCGCATAGCGGGTTGCGCTTGATGTTGACTCCAGGTCCCAGCACCACGTCGACGTCATAGCTGAGACCCTCCTCACCGATGGCTTTTCCTTCGGCTTCCAAAAGGGAGGGATCCCATCCTGCGCCGCTGGCCACAGCCGTTGGGAAACAGGTGGCGGGTTCAGATTCATTGACTCCCAGCATATCTCCGGTATTTTTCTGGCAGCGTACGCCGTGGGGACCGTCGCTCATAGTCACAGCCGGGATGCCATATTGCTCCATCGCCTTGCTGTGTCAAAAATCCGCGCCGTTGCATAGGGTGATTTTCTCCTTCAGGGACATCTTCTGCAAAATATCTGCAATACGTTTTTCCATCATACATTCTCCTCTTCCGCAGCGTTCATGGCCGCCACGATCATTTCAAATAAAGGCTTCGCGTCCGGACTGTAGGTAAAAAGGGCGCTGAGCGGTTCGTTGGCCACATATTCCAGCATAGGGTTCTCCAGCATTTCCGGAGCATATTGCCGCAGGATGACCTGCGCTGCCGGATGTTCCAGAACGATATGCAGTGTGGTATCCATCGTGCAGCGGCTCTGCTCCAGCGTCGTCTCGGTGGCATACTCGTAATGATATCCGAGCAATGAAAACTGCCGGTCTGAGCAAGATCGGTGGAAAGATGACAGGCCCTAAACCGGGCGTCCTGCCCCTCTCCAGGTCCTAGAGTTTCAACATAGTATTCGCTCCTTTTTGTTGATCTTGCAGGGAAATGTGTCTTTTGCTTTGTTTTACAACTTCATAATAGCAAAAACCCAGAGACGGAATATATCAAATTTCTGATTACTATTTTCATTTTGCGACAAAGCGTGTATCTTTTTACCGCATTTTCAGCAAAAGTGAGGAGACGCCTTATATTTGACAACCAACCTATTAGAAATGACGGTTTTCCTACCAAATGTTCCTTTTTGCGATTAAAATGGAAAACCTGAAAACAAACTGAAAACTGCCGGGAAAAACGAAAAAATCCCCAGCCAACAGGAAATTGGCTGCGAGGAAATTGAAAACACTCTGAAAACAGCAGGATTTATTCTGTTTTTTCTCAAAAAAAGTTGCCCTCTCCCCTGCCATAATTCAGAATTTTGCGGGAAGACGGGGGCAATAAAAAGTGTCCAACCTCCTAAAAATGGTTGGACATCTCTAAAAAAGCAACCTGAAAACTGGTTGGCGAAATTGCCGATTTTCGACGCTACAACAAAGAAAAAAGACTGTGACATCTTTTTCATCACAGTCTTATGGAGGTGACGACCAGATTTGAACTGCCGAATGAGGGTTTTGCAGACCCTTGCCTTACCACTTGGCCACGTCACCATAATAAGCAGAAAACCTTGATATAATCTTCCTTGCTGTTTGTTGGAGCGGCCGA
>VOFK01003330.1_pt1 | contig 38733 bp, 38 predicted proteins | sample 5384121 | NCBI WGS metagenome assembly VOFK01 (sample SAMN12384730, study PRJNA508395) | human gut metagenome | isolation source: healthy gut J | host: Homo sapiens | reverse complement strand
GCCCGGTGTACATCAATTCAAGTAACAAATGTGCAAGACTGTGAGGTTTTATGACAGACAAAGCTAATCTTAAATATTTGTGGGATACCGACAAATACAAAATATCATGCTTTACCCTTTCAAAACAGAGAATTCTGAAGGTGTAATTTTAGGTATATCTCATTTACCATATACAATCAAGCCCAGTGCTCTAGAAGGACTAAAATCCATTAAATGGTATTCCCATACAGTTCGCTCAAATATCCTCATTGTATTTCTATTAATAATACATATATAAACAGTACACCAAGTAATAGACATCTAAAAAATATACAGTTCTACTGATATAGTGACAACAATCGCCCATGAATTAGCCCATTATCTCCGGTTATTCCATACATTCTCCGAAATCGGATGATGAAGGACTTAATACATGTGGACGAACTGGCTTGCGATGAACTCCAACCTATGATAAGAAGCATATAGCAATTGGATGCAAAAAGATTTATATCGAATCAAAGAACGGCATGAGAACATGAGTCTTGAATTTAACAAATTGTTTGAACAAGAAAAGACTTTGCGTCATAATCTAACATCCATAGGTAACTTTAATGGACTATGATATATCTTGGGTAAACCGTTTCACTCCCAATCAGCAAGAACATTATTCGCTATGTGTTGATGCATAGTCCTCTCGTTCCAAAGTAGAAAAAACAACTACTGCTCATCGGGGAACAGGAACTTCCGATGAGGAGTAAAATAGCATTTATAATAGAAAAAGAGGTGAACCGCTTAGCGATTCACCTCTTTTTTCTATCCTCAATATCTTATCCAATGTCTTTTGAGCTTCTGTTGATGGGAAACGCAGAATCACTTTCTGCAAAGAGTTACGCGCTTTCTCATACCGGGTAGTAAATAACTTCGATAATCCATCCCGGTAGCGGGCATACTGCATTTTAGTGGGAGAAGAAAGTTTTTTATAATCCGTCTCTAACTTTTTTTTCTCCTGTTCTGCTGTCAAATAATAATAGTTTCCTAAAAAGATATTAGCCGCCAGATTATCCGCCTCAAGTTGCAATATTTTTTCGTACATACGCAAAGCATCTTTCTCCTGCCCGCGACATACCTGCATTTCTGCGCAAGCTTCCAAACAATCTACATTATTAGGAGCCTTTTGCAGTAATTCCTTGTAAAATAAATAGGCTTTGTCGTAATTCCGATTCTTTTTATAGGCAAGCGCTAATTCTGTAGCCAGTTTGGAGCTAATTTCACTGTTCTTGTCTACATTCGTCCAATAATACATTTCCGTACGGTCTATATTCAGAGCGATAGTCTGCCGGAAATAGCTCACAGCCTGCCCATTCTGCCCCTGCCTCAATGGCAGCAGACACTTTTTGTAACATCTCATCAACCGACTGCGCATTCAGCACCAGCGGCAATGAAAATAAAGAGATAAGAAAAAAATAGTTAAGGTCCTCATAATCCATCTGATTGCTATTTAGTTCGTGACACACAAAGATACAATAAAAAAAATAAAAAATGTACCTTTGTTCGCGAAAAAGAACAATCAAATTGATAAAAGTGTTTTTTTTATACAATGACAGATAAAAAAAAAAAATCCTCCGTAAACAGACGAATATTACAGATAGCCATCCCATCGATTATTTCGAATATTACTGTACCATTGCTGGGACTTATCGATGTCACTATCGTGGGGCATCTCGGTTCTCCGGCGTACATTGGAGCCATTGCAGTAGGGGGAATGTTATTCAATATTATCTACTGGATTTTTGGATTCCTGCGCATGGGAACAAGCGGAATGACTTCACAAGCGTACGGTCAGCATGATTTAAACGAAATCACCCGGTTACTACTACGTTCTGTTGGAGTAGGATTATTTATAGCACTTTGCCTGTTGATACTCCAATACCCTATCCTGAAACTGGCATTTACACTGATACAAACCACACCGGAGGTCAAGCAACTGGCAACAACCTATTTCTACATCTGCATTTGGGGAGCCCCAGCCACATTAGGGCTTTATGGATTCGCCGGCTGGTTTATCGGGATGCAGAATTCACGTTTTCCCATGTATATCGCTATTACTCAAAATATTGTCAACATTGTAGCCAGTCTATGTTTTGTCTACTTATTGGACATGAAAGTGGCAGGAGTGGCAACAGGGACTTTAATTGCCCAATATGCAGGTTTCTTTATGGCTATTCTGCTATACATGCGTTACTATAGTGCGCTTAAAAAACGAATCGTATGGAAAGAAATCATACAGAAACAAGCCATGTACCGTTTCTTTCAAGTCAACCGGGACATATTCTTCCGTACCCTCTGCCTTGTTATAGTCACTATGTTTTTTACTTCTGCAGGGGCCGCCCAAGGAGAAATCGTATTAGCCGTGAACACCTTGCTCATGCAATTATTTACTTTGTTTTCGTACATTATGGACGGATTTGCTTATGCCGGTGAAGCACTGACCGGCCGTTACATTGGTGCCAAAAACCAAACAGGCTTACGTAACACAATACATCACCTTTTCTATTGGGGATTCGGTCTTTCACTGGTATTCACGATTCTCTATGCAGCTGGCGGAAAAGAATTCCTAGGATTACTAACCAATGACACTTCAGTAATCAGCGCTTCAGACACTTATTTTTACTGGGCACTCATTATTCCGTTAGCCGGTTTCTCCGCTTTCTTATGGGATGGCATTTTTATCGGTGCCACTGCTACCCGGCAGATGCTTTACTCCATGTTAGTTGCCTCTGCCAGCTTCTTTGGAGTCTATTACGCTTTCCATCCCCTTTTAGGAAATCACGCCCTGTGGCTAGCCTTTCTCATTTATCTTTCATTGCGGGGAATTGTACAAACCCTTTTGGGAAGACAAATAATGAAAAAAGTAATCGTATCCCGGTGAGGCTATCCGATAAATTATCTCTATATTTGCGGCAAACAATAAAAAGCAAAAGGTATGGCAAAGTATAAAAGAATCTTACTAAAGCTTAGTGGAGAGAGCTTAATGGGCGAAAAGCAATATGGCATTGATGAAAAAAGACTGGCAGAATATGCTGAACAAATCAAAGAAATCCACCAGCAAGGGGTACAGATTGGTATCGTTATCGGAGGAGGCAATATATTTCGCGGACTAAGCGGAGCCAATAAAGGTTTCGACCGCGTGAAAGGAGACCAAATGGGAATGTTGGCTACTGTAATCAACAGTCTCGCTCTAAGTTCTGCTCTTGTGGCTACCGGTGTAAAGGCACGTGTGTTGACAGCAGTCCGGATGGAACCTATCGGTGAATTCTACAGTAAATGGAAAGCTATCGAATGTATGGAGAACGGCGAAGTGGTCATTATGTCCGCTGGAACGGGAAATCCTTTCTTTACTACTGACACCGGTTCTTCACTTAGAGGCATAGAAATCGAAGCAGACGTCATGCTGAAAGGTACTCGTGTAGATGGTATTTACACAGCTGACCCCGAAAAAGATCCTACCGCTACCAAATTCGACGATATTACATACGATGAAGTACTGAAACGTGGTTTGAAAGTCATGGATTTGACAGCGACTTGTATGTGTAAAGAAAACAATCTGCCAATCGTCGTATTTGATATGGACACAGTAGGCAACTTAAAGAAGGTTATCAGTGGAGAAGAGATAGGTACGTTAGTACATAACTAATTTTTCACTACCGATATTCATTTGTCTATCAGATGATACTCTACTCTGATAAGACATTGATTATTCATTTAGAAATAAGAAGTGCGAATTTTGCAGTATAGCTTTAACCAAAACTAATCCTGTAAAATTCGCACTTTGTTTTTCCTCTCAAATATTATATAGAAACAAACACCTATTTATCAAAATACTGAATCAAATCATACGCATTAAAATTCAATTCGCGGGCAAAGAAAGATAAATAAGGAAAGAGTTGATAAGAATTATCATAAAGACCTTTATTAGCAGGTTTCGACGAATTGTCCGTACCATCATCATCCTGGTATTTGAACCAATGCCAGCCAACACAATTCTTAGCTTCAAGCAATCCTAATGTAAAATGCTGATAAGCATAAGCTCTCTCGTTTTGTGTAGGGACAGAATATCCGGCTCCCGACTGGTTATTCAGATCAGAGTCCTCCACCCCTTTCGTATAAAACTCACTTACAAGAAACGGTTTGTCCGCCCAATTAGCCCAATCAGCAATCGCTGTTGTCAGTTCAGGACTCCAACGGCTATAATAGTTGATAGAAATAACATCACAATATTTTCCGGCAGCTCTCACTACTCCTTCCATATATTTAGGAGTTCCATGTAATCTAGTTCCCAGATAAAGCAACTTATCATCTACTTTCTTCACTGCCTCTTTCACTGCTTTATAATATTTCTCTGCTACAATCCCGGCAAACTCATTATTCAAGTCATCCGTCACACTTTGCGTACCTTTAGAATCCATAAAAGCTTTCGCCGCAACATAAGCCGGATCACTTGAGTTACTGATAGCCAGAAAACGATCCAAAATCCGGGAACTGTTTGAAGAGAAGTTTATCTCATTATCTGAAAAGAAACCTAACACATTAGGATCCCGCAAATAATCTGCGAAAGCACTACCTGCCAAATATGATTCACACCATTCAGCCCATCCATTATAAAACACAAGACCTGCCGCGTTATCATCGCTTCCTCCGGGATAATTATAAGACTTCGCACTCTTGAACTGGCTTAAAAAAAGCAAATGAAGGCGCCAAAGTTAACGGACTGCTCGGATTGGAAACATTATGAGTCTGAATCAGTGAATAAGTTCCTGTGCAGAAAGCACCTGTACCGTGAAAGCCGATCTCACTCAATTCACGTTGAGTAGTAGATAACCATTTCTCATCAGCTCCAAACCTGCTATTCCAGGCCGTTTTATTACGACTAGAAGTTCCCTTACGCAAAGAAGTCGCACTACGCTCCAGATGCAGACAACCTTCCGGATCAACCAACCACCAACGTCCGTCTATTTTCTTCGTATAAAATCTTCCCGTAGCCGCCTGTTTCGGAAGTGTAGTCGAACTTCCGTATTTATTAACCGACTCCTGATACGCTTTCAACGTTTTAATAGCCGGCTTATACCCGTCCATATACGCAATAATACGTGTATTCTCTGTTTTCCAACTAGATATAGGCGGATAAGCACTGGAATACTTAACACTGATAGGACGATACATATTGGCATTTAATGACGGAGTATACATCACAGAAGCTCCGGGAGCAGGCAAATCTTCCGGATATTCCGACTCTACATCTCCCCCTCCCATCACTATGTCAGGAGGCATAAAATTAGGATCTTTATCATCATCATCCGTTACAAGACACCATAGGAATAGAACTTATAAACAGAAAAGTTCCCAATATAAATAGTTTTTTCATGGTATGTATTTTATTTATTATTAGTTGATTGTTGGTCGAACCAGTCAGCCAAACGATAAGCGTTGATATTCAATTCTTTCATAGCATCAGCCAACGGTTTATAAAGATTGTATTCATTATCTACCAGCCCTTTGTTAGAGTCCAGATTCGAAGGATCTGCCCCTTTTGCTGTCGGATCATTATCCTGATAACGGAACCAATGCCATCCGACACAATTCCCACTTTCCAATAATCCCAAAACAAAATGCTGGTAGGCATATCCACGTTCCTGCTGGGTTTGAACGGTGAAACCTGCCCCTGTTGTGTTTGCCAGCCCTGAATCCATTCCTTTCGTATAAAATTCCGTGATGATGAAAGGTTTTTGAGCCCATTCGCCCCAATGCTTCATGGTCTTCTCACTCGGTGTCCATGCACCATAGTAGTTAATAGCAACGACATCACAATACCTGCCTGCCGCTTCCACAATCTGGCGGACAAACTTAGGTTTTCCATGTAGACGACTACCTAAATAAAGGTGATTGGGATCATACTTCCGAATCGCTTCCGACACCACTTTATAGTATCGTTCCGCTACTACCCCCGCAAACTCTTCCCTGATGTTCGTCCGTAATTTGCTGCAAAGTAATACCCTGCTGTTTCAACCATGGATTCTGCATACAATCTTCCCGGATCATTGGGATTCTTCAAAGTCAGATACCCCCTCCAGATTCTTCGGCCCGAACGGCAGTTCATTATCCGAAAAATAGCCGATGATATTTTTATCCGTTTTATTTGCGACCAGTTTTTGTGCCATCTCATCGCAATAGGTTTCGAACTCCGGGTCAAAAACGAAAATACACTGATTAGGATATCCCGTATTACCAGGAACTGATAAGTTCCTCCTCGTTTCTTCCCATATCCACTCATCAGGTTCAGAATGATTGAGCGAGTCAGTACCTCCTTATGAGAGGCATTGTAAGAGGCAATAGCTTCTTCATTACTCCAGGAGCCGGTCCCGGAAAAACCCAGCGAATGAATCATCCGTGCCGTTCCTTCGATCCATTTTTCCTCCGTACCGAATTTGTCCAGCATTGCTTGTTTATTGCGTTCGGAAGTACCTAAACGTACTCCTACCACCACTTTCTGCAAATGCCGATACCCATCGGGATCAATCATCCACCATCGATTTCCAATACGTTCTACCCTGAAAAATCCTGTAGCCCGATGCCTGGGAGCATCCAAATCACTTCCATACTTATTCACACGTACTTTACCAGTAGGTTTGAACCCATCCAATTGAGCAATAGTACGGGTATCATACTCTTTCCAAGGCAGATTTTTCTGTCCTTTCACCCACGGACGGGCAGTGACCTTAAATGTACGTCCCTGGGCATAACCAAACTGGGATAACAGCAGTAAAAACAATATAACTATACTATTTTTCATCATCATCTAATATTCTTTTACGATTCGTATTGCATTTAAAATGGGCACAGACTCCACCGCTCCAAAACGAACGACAAGCCCCTTTCCTTGTGAAACCGGAACAATATATTTCTTAATAACCGCACGTTCGAACCGTATTCTTCTGCAATATTCAGTTGTTTGGCAACAGATACTCCATTTATATCCACAGAAAATACCCGGTTAATATAGTCCTCCCTCACCACATCATTTCCTAAATTATACACCAAAGCCTCTCTTTTATTTTCAGAAGTAAGTTCTGTCCAATACAAATATACAGCATAAACACCATCCGGTACATCTGCCTTAAAAGCTTCAATGCCTACTCGCTGTGTCTGGAAGATAGGATCCTGATCCGTCCCCAGTATATCTTTATCGCTGGCCGGCAAAGAACCGTAACGAGTTTTGTTCGGAGCCACTTCCCCACCAATATATCCCCATGAACCTTCTGCATAAGCCTGTTCGGGTATCCAGCACATCTCTGCTATCCGGTCCTCAAAATAGCGTCGAGCACCCAGTAGTACATTGATTTCCGTAAAGCCATTCTTCACATTGACACATTTAAAATCACAAACATACTGGTCACGATATTCACGTCCCTCCTTTTCAATCACAGCATCCACCACATTCTTTCCGTTTACAAAAGGAATGTCCACGGAAACCACCTTATCTGCTACCGGATATACTCCCAAACTTTTTTCCATTCAAAAAGACCTCCACCTTATCCGCGTTAGTATAAACTTTCAGCGGTTGCGTACAACTCTTTCCATCCCGACTGGCTCCTGCCCTATTCTTCCAAGATTTAGAAGCAATATGCAGAACAGGTGACTCTTTCAGATAAGCCTGATAAAGAAAATATCCGTCCTTACGTTCTCTATCCGTACTTACCAACCCTTTATTGTTCACATGAGGCATGGCATTTCTTCTGGCTTCGGAATAAAAATCATTCAAATTCCAGACCATAGCCCCCCCACGATATAATCCCTCTTTAGGAATTTCAGGCAAATAATGTTCATGATAGACAGAGCCAAACTCACAACTAAAATCAAACCGCACAGGCGAAAAAAAGAATGAATACGAGTATCTACATCCGCCCCATATTCGGTAATAAGCAACGGTTTATGAGGAAACTCCTTGTGAAGTTCTTCCAGTTTCTCTTCAAATCCGTCCAAATTACCACCATACCATCCATTATAAAGATTAAATCCCAATAACATCGGCAATTCAGTAATCCCTGCTTCCTGATAGATTTGGGAAGCAGAATGACAAGGCAACATGGTATAGCGTTCCGAGTCCAGACTTCTGATCTGCGCCTCAACAGCCGAAGCTATTTGATGAAGAGACTTCATATATTCCGCCCGTTCTTTCTTGTTGTCAGGATTAAAGGGAGGACGCAAAAGCACTTCATTCATGTAAGCCCAAATGATGACAGACGGATAATTATAGTTCTGACAAACCATTTCCGTAGCCTGTTCCACACAGTTGTCCATAAACGCCCTACTTTGAGTAATGGCATTTACAATCGGAATTTCAACCGAAGTCAACAGCCCCAATTTATCACACATCTGCATCACAACCGGATCTTGCGGATAATGAGCCACTCGCAGGAAATTACTTCCCATATCCTTACTCAACTGTATATCCCGGATATGCATTTCATCCCGCAAGGCATTCCCCCATTCCTTTGTAATCCTGATGCCGGCTGGTACCAATCAATTTCCGATATTTCCCGTTCAGGAAAAAAAAAAACCTTTCTCCGCATCAAAATGATATTCACGGATTCCCAGCGGATTAACAACGCAATCGAGAACTTCTCCCTTTTTATTCTTCAAACGGCTATACACCTTATATAAATAAGGAGAATCAACATCCCACCGTTTGGGTTGCGCAATAGTCATCAACGCTTCAAAGGCTACATTCTTCTCTCCCTGCTTTCACATTCACTTTCTTTGCGGAAAGTGCCACTCTATTGCCGTCTGCATCCAAAATCTCTCCGTTTCAAGAATCAATGCCTGATTACTTTTCAAAGCATTGGACAAGAATGTTTTTTGCACACACTTCCGCTTGAGCGTCTGTTATTCCAACAGTTTTGAGATATACTCCACTGGAAGCATAATGGGTGGTAGACAGTTGCACGGGCGAAGTATACACCAGATAAACATCCCGATAAAGTCCGCCGAAGAAAGTGAAGTCCGCCGAAAGAGGAGCAATATCCGGATTATAAGAGTTGTCAACACTCACTGCCACCAAATTGCATCCGGTATGAACATAGTCAGTCACATCAAACGTAAAAGCAGAATAACCACCTTTATGATTCCCTACCAACTTTCCATTCACAAATACATTTGTTTCCTGATTGGCTCCTTCAAAACAAAGATAAACTCTTTGACCTGCAATCAGTTCCTCCACTATCACGGCTTTCCTGTACCAGCCTTTTCCCCGAAATAACCGGGGATTTCATCTTCTGCATCTTTTGCATTCCAAGTATGAGGAATGGAAACGTCAGTCCAACCGGACACATCAAAGTCAGCAGTGGACGCGTCTCCCTCAAAGAGGGAGAACTTCCAACCATCGTTGATCGTTTGCGTCACACGCTGACCGCAGACCGTGCCGGCAACAATCAATAACAAGCAGGCTAAGATTATTTTTCTATATACCTTATACATACCTAATACCATTATTTCGAGATTGAACGAACTGCACGAATATATCTTAAAGAACTCTTTTTAGAGGTTGCACTGCTCCAAGATATAGGCTTTCCAAAACGTACATAAAATCCATTCACACCATTCGAAGCCTCACGACAAGCCCAATATGTATCTCCTGTAGAAGATGACGCAGCCTCATTCATAATAGTTCCTCCCGCATTGCTGACAACCCGATCCCATGCTGCACGATTGGCTTTTTCAAAAAATCAGTAATCGCATTCGGATTATCATTTGTTGCATTTGCTACAGTGGTTCCATTATATGTTTCAAACATTTGTTCCAAAGTCTTTTCTCCCCGACCAATACCAACCTGTCCCCTTGTCCATACAGAACTTAATGGCAGGCATTTCCGATGCATTTGGTAATGCAGCCAACGCCATAGTATTAGTATATCCATCATCTCCGGATAAATCCACTCCGGTAGAAGCCGGAGAGCCTGCTGTAGACCATGCCAAATTCTCTCTGTCCAACGACATAATCTTAGCCTTACCACGATTAGTTGCATCTACCCAGAAAACAATGCCTCCTTTCAACGAACCATTATCCGCAATTACCTGTCCCACCGCAAACTCGGAACTTAAAAATCCTCTCTGTGTAATCGTGACCTCTTGTTTAGGTGCATTCGCTCCGCTTCCGGCTGTTACCGTAGCAGTCGTTACCCGGTTAGAACTATTCAGATTGGGAGATAATGTCCAAAAAATAAAGAGTTTTATTTGTTACATCAACATACGCTTTCACCCAAGATTCATCAGTGATATTTATTGCAAATTCCGTCTCATCAGAAATCATTGTGATTACCTCTGATTTTGCTACCGCATCAGGCGTAATAGTCACCGTATTGGTACTCAATTCGAGGGAAGCGTCTCCCTCGGCAGCTACATTTTGATTCACTGTTACCTCCACTGCTTTTGCGGCTGCGCCAGTACCGGCTGTTATTGTAGCAATTGTCGTACGAATATTACCAGTGGTATTTTTTGATTTTGCCTTGAACGTAACTGTTGTACCTGAAATAGTATATGAAAGCCAGGAATCATCTGCCAACACTACACTGAATACACTCTTATTGGATGTCAACGTAACATTTGCTTCCGCTTCGTTAGCACCTTCCAATGTCACAGGATTGGGAGCCACCGTCAGAGTTGCCGGCTCTTCAGGATAAGTATAATCACCAATTGTGCGCATACATCTCACAAAACGGTTGGTAGCTGTTTTATTTCCTGCATCAGCACCAGACTTTCCGAAACGTACCCAATAAGCCTTATCCCCTGCTGCATTTTCCGTACTCGACCAATAGCTTTCCCCATTGCCCGAACCGGCAGCCTCGTTTATCACATCACCCTGCAAATCGGTCAACATCTTATCAAATGCCGCACGTGCCGCTTTCTCAACTTCCGTCAACTTATCAGGTACAACCGAAGCAAAATCCGGATCAGCATGTCCAATACCGTTGTAAACATCAAACAACTCCCATAACTCATCACGTGCAGGCAGATACCATCCCTCACCCAGCGACTGACAGTATGCCACTGCATCATTTGCAGCAGGAGCAGTAAACAAAGCCGTATTGGCATATCCATTCACTGTAGAAAGAGCATTATGAGACATCACAGAAGCCTCAAAAGGATTTCCTCCCTGACGTTTTACAGATACAGCTTTTCCTACCATCTTGTCCGAAGGATCCACCCAGAAAATCATACCGATACCATCATCTACACTTTGTCCTACCTTCAAAGAAAGATCCGGTTCTTTGGAATCCTGTGTAACCGTCACTTCCACTGTATATGAACCGCAAGTCAGTTTCACGACAGTACTCCTTGCATCCTCACCGTCATTCTGCGTCAAGGCAGTGTATATTACACTTTTAGCGTTTACATCTACAGAAAGCCACTCCGCTTGATATTGAGCAACAACCTGACCGACATTAGTATATAATAGCGATGTGACGGAAGAACCCGCCGCTTTTGCCAGGTTTACTTTTTGTATCTTTACAATTAAATTCAGGCATCACACGTACCGACGCATCATCGACACAGGAAAGCAGCCCCAGATTTAAAATCAATAACAGATATATTATTCTTTTTCATACTCATTCATGTTTTTCAGATAATCAATCGCTTAATACCAATTCTCATTCTGTGGAAAATTCTCTTTCCCCATCAAGTCAATCTGCTCCTGTGGGATAGGCCAACATTCGTGCTTTCCAACTACAAAACTGGTACGACATTCCGCATAATCTTTATCTAAATAAGGATTTTCAGCTTTTTGTCTCGCCATAATGCGCTTTCACCCTTTCACCCAAAAAGCCCCAAACGTTTTAGTAAAGGCCAACGGACTCCCTCGAAGTTCAGTTCACGGGCATATTCATCCAAAAAGAATATCTTGCGTCAGAGGTCCCGCAAATTTGTCATTCCCGGCACGTTCCCATGTTTTATTGTAGCAGCGCAGAGCATCCGTGCTCATTCCTCCGTCACGGCGCATATACGCTTCTGCCGCCATTAAGTAAGTTTCAGCCAGTCGATAGACAATCAAATCCTTGAATCCCGTTGTCCGGTCCGGATTATCGGCCATAGTCCACTGATCAAAGTATTTTTTCGACATGAAATGCAGCGTCTCACAATAACTGGAACTTTTCGCAAGGGGAATCAATTCGCCATATTTAGGAGAAGTAGGATCATTGTATTTGAAACGGTGTACGAACAATTCATTGTATCGTGTATCTTTAGCCTGGTCATACAAACTCAATAAATAGGTATTCGGATAAATACGTCCCCAACCATATCCACCCTGATCGGCCGTATTGATACAACCTGCAATTTTATTGATTCGGGTAGTGGTCTGAATAGAGATACGATGTCCGGCAACCGGAGTTCCGGAACCTCCTCCACCCAAGTTTTGTGAATATTGGAAACTCCACAACACTTCCGGGGATTTCAAATCTGCGCTATTAAATACATTCTCGGCTTTCTTTTCCATCGAGTAAATGCCCTCCTGTTTAAAAAGATGTCTTCACATTCCTCAATGGCTGTATCCCAATCCGATTCCCACATGGCAACCTGTGCACGGACATGTTTGGCAGTCGCTTTCGTTACCCGTCCATACAATACATTTCCGTTATTTTGAGGAAGTGACCAGTCCAGACCTTTCATCGCATCATCCAAATCAGTCGTCATCAGTGTCATCAGTTCTTCATGAGAAGCCGGTTTATACTCCCGTTTCAGATTATCGACAGTGGTTGGAGTGACGTTCAGATAAAGGCGGTCAAAGCGTTTCCAAAGTTCAAAATAGCTCCGTCCTCTGAAGAATTTCGCTTCACTCCATGCGTGCAATACATCGCTGTCATCCAGTCCCAAGGCTTCTGCCGCTACAATAATTTCATTTGCTTTTTCCGATAATCCCATAGTGATGTTTCCAGAACTTATTGACATCTCCAGTACTTGGAGTAAAACTTGTATTCAAACGTCCGATTGAGGTAGAAACACCTGCTCTAAGTATGGCAATATCCGTATTAAAGTCACACATGGTAACGATGTACAGATTAGATTCGTTATTATCCGCTCCACCCGGCAATTCACGTGCCAGGGAATACAATCCTGTAACGACAGTATTCAACCCTTCGGGAGTAGTGAACAGATAATTATTCGTCACGTCTGTTTTTGATTCCAGATTTAATAAATCCGAGCAGGAAGCGGTCAACATTCCGCAAATGACAAAGGCTGTATATATTAACTTTTTCATAAGGATTCTTTATTTTAGAATGAAACATTGACACCAAACACATATTGTCTGGACTCCGGATAAGACCCTGGAGTCAGTTCGGGACTATAAGATTTAAACTCCGTAAATGTCAGCAAGTTAGTAGCTGTTGCATACAATCGTAATTTATGAATCGGAGTATTCTTCAATAGTCGGGTGGGGAAAGTATATCCCAGTTGTAAGGTGCGTAAACGGATATAAGAAGCATCCTGAATGGCAATGGCACTCAAATATGCAGGGTCCGCACTATAAGAAGGACGTGGGAATTTGTTCGAAGGATTGAACGGAGTCCAATAATCCACCTTCACCCCATTCAATTTTCCACGTAAAGAACCACCGGAATTATACTCGTACAAATAACCGTTCTTAATCTTTCTGCCGGAAACTCCATACCAGTCCATGAACAGGTCAAATCCTTTCCAGTTCCATGTAGAAGAAAGAGAGAGTGTAAACTTCGGATCTTTACGGATAGGTACCCTGTCATCAGCTGTAATCTTTCCATCCCCGTTGTTATCACGCACCTTGACCATTCCCGGTTCAATAGCGCCACCGTAATTAATCGGACTGTCGGCCACACCGTCATTATCACTATCATAGGTGTTTTTCAGGGTATAGACCAGATTTCCCGTACCATCACGAGTGATATCAAAATCATCATACTGAAAAATTCCATCTATCAGATAATCATAGTATACATTGATCGGTTCTCCGATAATCCACCCCTGGGCTACCTGACTTGCCGGTTTCCCGTTCTCATCGAGAGTATCGTCAATACGGACAATTTCATTCTTATACATGCTGAAATTAGTTCCGAGTGTCCAGGTAAACTCCTTTGTACGTACCACGTCACCATTTAAAGAAAGATCGATACCACTGGATTTCGTCTTTCCCAGATTATCTAGCATGGTAGTATATCCGAGTGACGCATTCAGGGAACGTTTCACCAACAAATCCTTCGTATGTGTATTATAATACTCAACCGTACCATTCAGACGCCCATTGAAGAAACTAAAGTCAACACCAAAGTTAGCTGTTGCAGACTGTTCCCATTTCAGGTTTGGATTAGACAGTTCCTTGCTCGGCAAATATCCCATTTGAAAAACATTTCCAAACTCGTATCCTTTATTATCAGCCAGTCCCAAAGTAGTATAATTGCCGATACCGTTCTGATTACCTACAATACCATAACTCACACGCAGTTTCAGGTTATCAATCCACGACACATCTCTTAGGAAACTCTCCTGATTGACACGCCAGGCAAAAGCTGCCGACGGAAAGTTCCCCATTTATTTTCTTTTCCGAAACGGCTGGAACCGTCACGGCGGACAGCCACGTTCAACAAATAACGATCTAAAAGCGAATATTGCGCCCGAGCCATGAAAGACACCAAGTTATTTTCATTAAACTGACGACGAGGCTTGCCTGTAAACTCACCTTGAGAAATGAAGTTCCAGTCTTTATCCACCGGAAGATTCTCAACCGAGTACCCGATAGATTTCGAACCATTATGGTCGACAGACTGAACGCCGGTCAATGTCAACTGGTGTCTCTTGTTGCGGATAGGCACTTTATAGGTCACAATATTCTCAACCAGCCAGTTCTGTGTACGCGATTCGTCAAGAACGGCCGTTCCTCCGCCTCCCGGATATTGGGAATCTTTATAAGAACCGTCTTCAGACGTCTGATTATAAACAGAAGTATTCAGACGATAATTGAATCCCTTGAAAGGTTTCACATCCATAAAAAAGTTCAGGCGGTAATTATCACGGGTTACTTCACGTCCATAATGTTCGGCACGGTACAAAGGATTATAATTTCCTTCCGAGTTGATATATTTTGTATACTTGCCATCCGCATCATATATCTCCGCCAATGGAGAACTGGTAATAAAATCATTAAAGTTACCATCCTCACGATCTTGTTTTGTCATCGCATAAGAAGAATTGATACCGAAACTAATCCATTTGGCTATTTCAAAGTCCAGATTCAGTCTTAAAGAAAACTTCTGATACCCCGATCCGGTAACCACCATTCCTTGTTGGTCAAAGTAATTGGCACCTGCCGATACTTTGATTTTTTCTGTTCCTCCACGTACACTGACGTCGTGATTATGATAGATTGCATTTCTGAACATTTCTTTTTTCCCAGTCGATAAACTTTCCACTGGCCCATACCCGCTGCATCACCTCGTCTTCCAACGCTTCGGCTATAGAAATCTCACGCGCATCAATTATTCCTTTATCATGCGCCTTTGCTTCACGACGAAGCTGCATATATTCTTCGGGAGAGTAGAAATCGAAATTTCTCCAGAGAGATTGAATACCCAGATAACCATTATAGTTGACTTCCACTTTTCCGGCTTTACCACGTTTGGTAGTCACCAGTACCACACCGTCACTGGCGCGTGCACCATAAATAGCCTGTGACGCAGCATCTTTCAGGATTTCAACCGATTCAATATCATCCGCACTCAACGTACTGAACTCTGTTGCACTGGAAGGAGAACCATCTATAATATATAAAGGTGCATTGTCCGCACTGATAGAACGGGAACCACGAATGGTAATCGAAGGAGTCGATCCCGGCCGTCCGGAACTACTCGTTACATTCACACCTGCGGCACGTCCACGTAACATGTCAGCCACATTTCCGGCGGGAAATGTTTTCATTTCATCCGCTTTGACCGAAGCAACCGAAGTGGCCACATCACTCTTACGCTGAACTCCATAACCGACAACCACCAATTCATCGAGCATTTTCGACTCTTCCACCATATTCACATTCAGTACCGTTTTCGTACCGACACGTATTTTTTTGTTCCTTATATCCTATACAAGAAAAAAACAAGGGTAGATTTAGCCGAGACACTGATTGAATATTTTCCATTTACATCCGTCACTGTACCGTTAGTAGTCCCCTCCTCCATGATATTAACTCCGGGGATCGGTCCAAGTGCGTCTGTCACCACCCAGAAACTCTGACGTTTTGAGCACTAACCTCTAAAAGAGATAAGAAAGGCTGTCAGGAACACAGCCCATTTAATTACGATGTTTTTCATACTATGTAATAATTTGAATGATTACAGCGCAAAAAATCCCAATTATTAATGATTTCGAATAATAGAATCGTCCGTATAAAAGTTCAAATAGTACAAATCTCGTCAGGCAGAAAGTATATAAAACACTATAAATTAAGAGTTTGCATATTTCCGTCTATAAGCAGCCGGAGTAATATCATAAGCATTTTTAAAACACCGGATAAAATAACTTGGATTAGAAAAACCGTAATCAAATGCTATATCAGCAATCAGGGCATTGGGGTCATTCCGCAATTTTTCTGTTGCTTTTTTCAGTCTCAAAGATAAAATAAAGTCATTCGGGGTCTGTCCGGTCAATGCTTTCAATTTGGTGAAAAGCAACGTTCTGCTCATACACATTTCTCGTGCAAAAGTAGCTACGTCAAAGTCTGGGTTATCAATATAAGATTCCACAATCGCCGTAGCATCCATCAACACTCTTTTTATCGATCGGATTAAACGGAAGGTCTTCCACCACTTTAGGTTCGTCGTTTCGAACAAACCGTTGTTGAAGTAGTTTACGAGTCTGGATGATATTGTTGCACCGGGCTACCAATATCTTGATATTAAAAGGTTTGGAGATATAATCATCCGCACCTGTCTGCAAGCCTTCCAAGGTATGTTCTTCCCGGTTGCGGGCTGTCAGCAAGACAACAGGTATATGGCTGGTCTGCAAATTACTTTTCAACTTCTCGCACATTTCCAGTCCGGACATGACAGGCATCATGATGTCACTTACAATCATCTGCGGTTGGAGCGAAGAAGCCCGTTCCAATCCTTCCTGCCCGTCGGCAGCCGTATATACCTCATATATCTGTTCAAAAATCTGCGTCAATACTTTACGCATTTCCGGGTTATCTTCTACAATCAGTATTTTCACCGTTTTATCCGGCTTCACCATTTCCGAGATTTCTTGAGGCTCTATTATATAATGTTCCGGCAACGTGCTCGTCTGCGGAGGAAGAGGCTTCCATATTCATATTCGCATCCCGGTGGAGAGTAACGGTAAAAGAGGTAACTCCATTCAGTTCGCTTTCCACTCCGATGGTTCCCTGATGCAACTCTACAATTCCTTTCGCCATCGCCAATCCAATGCCCGACCCTTTGACAGTTCGTGTGGTTGTTGCCGAATCATCCTGCCAAAACCGTTCAAATACATGTTTGATCTTGGATTTATCAATGCCTACCCCCAGGTTGTTGACTGAAATCACAATGTCATTATCTCCTTCCGCTGACAGCTCAACAGAAATCCAGTCACCAGGCTTCGTATACTTAAAAGCGTTGGACAATAAATTATAGAATACTTTCTCTATCTGTGTTTTGTCAATATACAAATCTGCTTCTTTCAGAGTGGAAGAAAAGCGGAGATCTATCTTATTCAGTTGGGCATAACTATAGAAAGAGCCACAAATTTCCTCTATCACCGCCACAATATTCTCTTTAGAAATCTTTAGTTTCAAGTATCCCTGATCCTGCTTACGGATATCAATGACTTCATCCACGAGGTTATTCATCCGGCGGGAATTTTTTTTATAAATATCCAGAATCTTATTATATACTTCAGGAATAATGTCCTTATGCATCAGGAGCATTTCGAGCTGGCTGGATATAAGCGTTAACGGAGTACGGAATTCATGCGATACATTGGTAAAGAACCGCAGTTTGGACTGGTTCACACTTTCGATATACTCTTTTTCCCGTTTCTCGGCCAATAAAGAGTGCCGCAAGGTTTTTCGTATCCAGAACATACGGATAATATAGCCGGCAATAAGGATAGCTGCCAGCACCATCAACAAAATAAACCATGCCCGCTGATAAACCGGAGCCTCCACTATCAGCTCAAAACTAACGGAAGGTGCTTCCTGACCGTGAACGCCCACCTGGTCGCCACGGACATGGAAAGTATAATGCCCCGGATGAAGATTGGTATAGGTAATCATCGTATTATCGCCCGCCTTCATATATTCGTTGTCAAAGCCTTCAAGTTTATATTCCAGACCGATATTAGAAATATTATTCAGGGTGTTACTTGCTATCTCAAAAGTGACGGAAGAATATCTGGGCGGCAATACTAACCGATGTTCATACAGTACGGTTTCTTTGATAAGCCCCAACGAATCAAGCGGTTGTATTTCCGTATTATCCACAAGCACCCGTTTTACAAACACATCATAGTCAACAGACTGTTTGTTCAGCTTTTCCTGGGCGATAGAGACAATACCCGCCAGACCACACACGTAAATATCGTGGTCGGACGCAATATACAGCCCTCCGTCATTTACATTATTCAAGGGAAAATCACTCTGTCTGTTATAGTTCTCGAATGTAGTCGTTGCCAGGTTGAATTTAGAGAAACCACCATTGGTTGCCACATAGATAGAACCATCCAAAGGACTCTCCACCAATCCAGTTATAAATCCATTTTCCAATCCCTGTTTCGCTCCGTATCCCACAAAAAGAATCTGTCTTCTTATCAAATAGATAAATTCCCGAGCCTGTCGATCCCAGCCATATACGTCCTTTCTTATCACATAAAATGTGGTTGATGTGATGCTGCGCTGTGCTCTGCGCTATTTGGGAGAAAAGGATAACTATGGGCAGTGCCCGCTTTGAGGTTGACTCGTATCAGATCAAAAGAGGTAGTCAGCCATAAATCCCCGTCTTTGTCAAACGTCATATCCCAAACCTGCGACAGATGTTTGGCAGCCAACGAAGGGTGTTCGAAATGATGAAGTCGAAGGTGTTTTTTATCCAATACAAGCAATCCTCCCTTGGCAGCTATCAATAAAGAATCGTGGCCGGCAAACTCTATCATTTTCACCAGATTATAGGCTCTGTCAACAACTGTTTTTCCTTCCGGAGTATAGATGTTTTCCGGGATAGATTCTATATGTCCGGTCGACAGATTAATCCGGTTGATTCCCTGATAAAGAGAAGCTACCCAAAGATAATCCGGCTCTCTCTCATAATAAAGAGACTTCACTATCTTAAAAGAAAGCTCTTGAGAATAGACCTTTTTTAAAGGGAAAAAGCGTTTGGTATGTTTATCATAATAGTTCAACCCACTTCATTCCCTTGCAAACCAGATCCGGCCGGAACGGTCTTCGGCAATGGAACTGATAATATAAGAATTCAAATGACCGCCAACAGCCGTAGACGAGCGGTAAAAATGGAAAGCATCATTCGCTACATTATAATATTGGATTCCCTGATAGAAAGTCCCCAACCATAAAGTCCCCGAAGCGTCGTAATGCATCGAAATAATAGAACGTATATCGGCCGCCTCCACATTCAAGTCATATTCATAATCTGTAAACTCTCCGGTAAACAGGTTTAAAGTCTGCAAACCGGCATAGGTTCCGATATACAGGAGACTATCATTAGCTTGCGTCACATGACGCACATTATTATGGTTAATCGTATTTTCAGCTACCTTATTATGCTTGAAATGAGTAAATTTTCCATCTTCATCCAACCGTATGAGCCCTCTGTTTCTGGTAGCTATCCAGATACTCCCGTTTCTGTCTTCCGTTATTGAATTGACAGCTCCCACATCCATACGCCGGGTGATATGTGCAGACTGGTCGATGCAGTATACACCTTTCGAAGAAGTACCCACCACCACTGTCTGATTCTGACGAACCATGAGACTGTTCATCAATACATCCTCCTCATCTGAAGGAAATGAAAAGAATAACTCGGGCGCCTGGTCGAGGTTGCGATAACGGTAGATTTCCTTTCCGGTAGCTATCCATAATGCATCGTGCGCATAACAGATTCCCGCAACTTCTCCTTCACGCAACACCCTAAAACGATTCAAACGCATATCATAAAGAGTCACGCTCTGCAAACTGCGGATAAAGAGCAATCCGGCTTTATTTCCGCAAACCTGCCTGATATTATTGATATTGATGGAATAAGGATTAGCGTTATCCGGTTTGAATACTTCAAACTTACGTCCGTCAAATCGATTCAGCCCGTCTTGAGTCCCGATCCACAAAAATCCGAATTCATCCTGATAGAAACAATTGACCGTTTGATGAGAAAGTCCCTGCCTTACGTCCTTAAAGCGCATATTGATATCCTTCGTCACATTTGCCATGCAACAAAGTCCCGATATGAACAGGCAATAAACAACAAGAAATTTAGCTTTTGGCCATCTGTGTTTTTCGATAATTCAGATGCAATATTCGGGAAAATCCAAGATATATGCAAGCGTTTATTCAAAAACCTGATTGCCTATTGCCTGCAGACTATTACTCGGGAGGCGTATAACTAATCTCCCTACCGAATAAAATTAATCATCTAACGGTTAATTCTTTTTCGTCTGACTATAGTCGACGAAAGTTCAACTATAGTCAGACGTAAGTTTAACAGTAGTCGACGCAAGTTCGACTATAGTCAGACGATTAATTTTATGCATAAACAAGATTAGGTATCTCTTTACCAAGAAATAGTTTTTTGCATACGAAAGATTAAATTATACTATCAACCGCCTAAACACTTGTTTATCATTGGTGAACTGCGTACTTTTGCACGCCATTAAAAAAAGCAAAACAATGACTAACAAAACCAAAGGTTTTATCTATGGAGCGATTGCCGCTGCGAGCTACGGTATGAATCCTCTTTTTGCACTTCCGCTCTATGCAGCCGGAATGAGTGTCGATACCGTTTTATTCTACCGGTACTTCTTTGCGACAATCGTATTGGGTATTCTAATGAAAATGCAGCATCAGTCTTTTGCACTTCATAAGGCAGACGTTTTGCCCTTAGTCATTATGGGGCTGTTATTCTCTTTTTCATCACTGCTTTTGTTTATGAGTTATAATTATATGGATGCCGGAATTGCTTCAACGATTCTGTTTGTTTATCCGGTGATGGTAGCTGTCATTATGGGAATATTCTTCAAGGAAAAGATTTCCGCCATTACCGTTTTCTCCATCCTGCTGGCACTTTCAGGCATTGCCTTGCTTTATCAGGGAGACGGCAACAAACCGCTATCGACTTTGGGAATTATCTTTGTTCTGTTGTCTTCTCTCTCTTATGCTATATATATAGTAGGTGTAAACCGTTCGACATTGAAAAACCTGCCGACCACGAAACTTACCTTCTATGCCATTTTATTCGGACTATCGGTTTATATCGTCCGTTTAAATTTCTGTACGGAACTGCAAAGTAATACCGTCTGCCTGGCTCTGGGCCGATGTACTATCACTCGCCATCCTGCCAACTGCCGTATCACTGGTCTGTACCGCACTGGCCATCCATTATATAGGCTCTACACCAACGGCAATATTGGGTGCTCTGGAACCAGTGACAGCTTTATTCTTCGGTGTTCTCCTGTTTCACGAAAAACTGACTCCCCGCTTAATGATGGGTATTTTAATGATTATCACCGCCGTTACCCTGATTATCATTGGCAAGTCACTCATAAAAAAGATGGGTATGCTGTTGCAGATGAACAAAAAATAATATACTTTTGCTACTTAATCAATCAAAATGCAATTTTAAATCTCAAAAAATATGGTAGACGTAAAGACTTGCCTTGACAATGCACAAGAAAAGATGGATATGGCCATCATGTATCTGGAAGAAGCACTGGCACATATCCGCGCCGGAAAAGCGAGTGCACGCTTATTAGATGGTATCCGCGTAGATTCTTACGGAAGTATGGTACCTATCAGCAATGTAGCAGCAATTACTACTCCGGACGCCCGCAGTATCGTAATCAAGCCTTGGGATAAAAGCATGTTCCGTGTCATCGAAAAAGCAATCATCGACTCTGACCTCGGTATCATGCCCGAAAACAATGGAGAAATGATCCGTATCGGCATCCCTCCCCTGACGGAAGAACGCCGTAAACAACTGGCAAAACAGTGTAAAGGAGAAGGCGAAACGGCTAAAGAAGCGTACGCAACGCGCGCGTCGTGACGGCATCGACGCACTGAAAAGGCCGTAAAAAAGACGGATTGGCAGAAGACGAGCAGAAGAATGCCGAAGCCAAACTGCAAAAGATCCATGATAAGTATATCAAGCAGATCGACGACATGCTGGCTGAAAAGGATAAAGAAATTATGACCGTCTAAAAAATAATGAAGAATTAAGAATGAAGAATGAGGAATTATAATGCTGTATTATTCAGTTGAAACACAGCCTGAATTCTTCATTCTTCATTTTTAATTTATAATTTATATGAAAGGATTAGTAATCAAAAACACGGGTAGTTGGTATCAGGTGAAAACCGATGACGGACAATCTATTGAATGTAAAATCAAAGGGAATTTCCGGTTGAAGGGGATTCGCAGTACTAATCCTGTTGCAGTGGGTGATCGTGTCCGGATTATACTTAATCAGGAAGGCACTGCTTTTATCAGTGAAATAGAAGATAGAAAGAACTACATCATCCGCCGCTCGTCCAATCTTTCCAAACAATCTCATATCCTTGCTGCCAATCTCGACCAGTGTATGCTGGTGGTAACCATCAATTATCCGGAAACTTCCACTATTTTTATTGATCGCTTTCTTGCATCTGCAGAGGCCTATCGCGTCCCTGTAAAACTGGTATTTAATAAGGTAGATGCTTACGACGAAGATGAACTCCGCTATCTGGACGCACTTATCAACTTATACACACAAATCGGCTACCCTTGCTTCAAAGTTTCCGCAAAGAACGGCACTGGAGTGGCTGAAATCAAAAAAGCACTGGAAGGCAAGATTACTTTATTTTCCGGACATTCGGGAGTCGGCAAATCGACTCTTATCAATTCCATACTGCCGGGCATAGCAGCCAAGACCGGCGAAATTTCTTCTTACCACAACAAAGGAATGCATACTACTACTTTCTCCGAAATGTTCCCTGTGGAAGGAGATGGCTATATCATCGATACTCCGGGTATCAAGGGCTTCGGCACATTCGATATGGAAGAAGAAGAGATCGGACATTATTTTCCCGAAATATTCAAAACCTCCGCCGACTGCAAATATGGCAACTGTACACATCGTCATGAACCGGGATGTGCCGTACGCAAAGCAGTGGAAGAGCACCTCATCAGCGAATCCCGTTATACCTCTTATCTCAATATGTTGGAAGATAAAGAGGAAGGAAAATATCGGGCTGCTTATTAGAAAAAATGCGAGCAGCGTGCTTATAAAAACCAATGCTGTTCACACTTATAGTTATAATAGTACACACAAAAAACAATATGAAAAAAATCTTAGTTTTATTATGTTTCATTTTATACATAATTTCCGCACATGCACAATATTGCAGTATTAAAAAAGGAAGAACTGCTTACTATGTAACAACCGAAGTAAAGGAAGGAAAAACACTGAAAGATACTATGTGCATCGCAGACGTGGTTGATAAAGGTGATCGCTTAATCATAAGAGAAGATGCTTTCGGAGAGCACTATGATTCTCTAAGTATAAAAAGTGGTATCAACAGGTTATTCTATATTTATCATAAGAGTCAAGATATGACCGAAGTTATCCTTTTGGATGGTAAATCAGAATATGAATATCAGAAATATTCTAAGAACATATATGCAGAAGGACGAATTAGCATACCTTTTAAAGGATCATGTTCAGAATGGAGATGATATACCACAGTGTAATTTCTTGCAAAAATCAGGACCAATGACTATGAAAGCTTCTCTAAAAGGAAAATATAAAGGACGTGAAACCATACATACTCCCTGCGGGAGATTTTGATTGCATTAAAATCTACACGGAACAAAAAGGAAAAGTCATGTTCATTTCAGAAACCGAATATTCAATAGATTGGTATGCCAAAAATATTGGGCTGGTAAAATCAGAAACTATCACTAAAAAGGGAAAGTCATATCAACCACCCTTCTATATGCCATAAAAGAATAGTTCCCTTAAGTGTATGAGCTTATTAAATTGAAAAAGATGCATTAACTTTTTTTCTATCATTTACAGATTAAACCTTTCCAGTCAGGGAAAGTCTAATCTTCAAAGATTATATTATAATTGCCATATACAATACTAAACCATGAATAAGAAGACTAAATGGGGCATCATTATTCTTGTTGGTGCCGGGATTATCGGTGGAGGAATCTACTCACAATTACCGAAAAAAAACGACGAACTAGCAGCCGCCGACAAAGTGATGGGCGGTAATAAAAAAAGAGGGAAACAAGTTTTAAATGTAAATGCCAAGGTCATAAAACCGCAATCTCTGACAGATGAATTCACCACTACCGGTGTACTTCTGCCCGATGAAGAAGTGGATTTGTCTTTCGAAACGTCGGGAAAGATTGTAGAAATCAACTTTGAAGAAGGAACAGCCGTAAAGAAAGGCCAATTACTAGCCAAAGTGAATGACAGACAGTTGCAGGCACAATTGCAAAGGTTGATTTCGCAATTGAAACTGGCAGAAGACCGTGTATTCCGCCAGGGACGCTTTATTGAAACGGGATGCTGTCAGTAAAGAAGCCTACGAACAGGTGAAAACGGATTTAGCAACTCTGAATGCCGATATAGAAATTATCAAAGCTAATATTGAACTGACAGAGCTACGTGCTCCGTTTGACGGAGTGATCGGACTTCGCCAAGTCAGTATCGGTACGTATGCGTCTCCGACCACAGTCGTTGCCAAGCTAACAAAAATCGCTCCACTGAAGGTTGAATTTTCCGTTCCGGAACGTTATGCCAAGCAAATCAAAAAGGGTACCAATCTCAATTTCAGCGTTGAAGGAACATTGGATGCTTTTGGCGCACAGGTATACGCTGTAGAATCTGCCATCGATCCGAATCTGCATCAATTTACCGCCCGTGCATTATACCCGAATGTCAATCGCACCCTACTTCCCGGCCGTTATGCCAGTGTACTGTTGAAAAAGGATGAAATACCTAATGCAATAGCCATCCCAACGGAAGCAATTGTGCCGGAAATGGGTAAAGATAAAGTCTATCTGTATAAATCAGGAAAGGCCGAACCGGTGGATATCATTACTGGTATCCGCACCGCATCTGAAGTGCAAGTGATTAGAGGATTGCACGTAGGAGACACAATCATCACTTCAGGAACATTGCAACTCCGTACCGGACTCGCCGTAACACTTGACAATATTGAAGAATGAGAATTTATGATTTATGAATTCTGATTTATGATTTATAAGCCAAATAATTTATGATTTATAAGTCAGCAGAATCCAGCAAACATTCAGAAATCATAAATCAGAATTCAAAAAATCAGAAATCTTCAATCCATAACTCAGAAATCATAATTCAGAAATCAGAAATCATAAATCAATGAACATCTCCGAATTAAGTATACGTCGCCCGGTATTAGCCACAGTATTAACGATTATTATCCTCCTTTTCGGATTCATCGGATACAACTATTTGGGTGTCCGCGAATATCCATCGGTAGATAATCCGATTATTTCTGTCAGCTGCTCTTATCCGGGAGCTAATGCCGACGTTATCGAAAACCAGATAACTGAACCGTTGGAACAGAATATCAACGGTATTCCCGGTATCCGTTCTTTGTCCAGTGTGAGCCAGCAGGGGCAAAGCCGTATTACAGTAGAATTTGAACTTTCAGTCGACCTGGAAACTGCAGCAAATGACGTACGTGACAAAGTTTCCCGTGCCCAACGTTATCTGCCCCGAGACTGTGACCCACCGACTGTATCAAAAGCGGATGCCGATGCCATGCCCATTTTGATGGTTGCCCTCCAGAGCGACAAACGCTCACTGCTTGAATTAAGTGAGATTGCGGACCTGACTGTCAAAGAGCAATTGCAGACAATCTCTGATGTAAGTAGTGTATCCATTTGGGGTGAGAAGCGTTATTCCATGCGCCTTTGGCTCGATCCGGTCAAGATGGCGGGATACGGTATCACTCCCGTCGATGTTAAAAACGCTGTAGATAACGAAAATGTGGAACTTCCTTCAGGTAGTATCGAAGGAAATACCACCGAGTTGACGATCCGTACGCTAGGATTGATGCATACCGCAGATGAATTCAATGACTTGATTGTCAAAGAAGAGAATAACCGTATTGTACGATTCAGTGATATCGGACGTGCTGAACTGGGGCCGGCTGATATTAAGAGTTATATGAAGATGAACGGCGTTCCTATGGTGGGTGTCGTAGTCATTCCACAGCCGGGAGCCAACCACATTGAGATTGCGGATGCTGTATACCAACGTATGGAGCAAATGAAAAAGACTTGCCGGAAGATGTACACTATAATTATGGTTTTGATAATACCAAGTTTATCCGTGCGTCTATCAATGAGGTTAAGTCTACTGTATATGAGGCTTTTGTACTCGTTATCATCATTATCTTCCTCTTCCTGCGTGACTGGCGCGTTACATTGGTGCCTTGTATCGTAATTCCTGTCTCCCTTATCGGCGCTTTCTTCGTTATGTATCTGGCCGGATTCTCCATTAATGTACTTTCCATGCTCGCCATCGTACTATCGGTGGGACTGGTGGTGGATGACGCCATCGTTATGACGGAGAATATCTACATCCGTATTGAGAAAGGAATGGCCCCGAAAGAAGCGGGAATAGAAGGAGCCAAAGAGATCTTCTTTGCCGTTATTTCCACCACTATTACGCTGGTAGCGGTATTCTTCCCTATCGTCTTTATGGATGGAATGACGGGACGATTATTCCGTGAGTTCAGTATCGTAATTTCAGGTTCGGTGATTATATCCTCATTCGCCGCATTGACTTTCACTCCGATGTTGGCAACGAAGTTACTCATTAAACGGGAAAAGCAAAGCTGGTTCTATGCAAAAACAGAACCGTTCTTTGAAGGAATGAATCGGCTATACAGCCGTTCGCTTGCCGCTTTTCTTAGCAAACGCTGGATCGCTCTTCCATTTACTTTCATCACCATTTGCCTGATTGGAATTCTATGGAATGCTATTCCTGCGGAAATGGCCCCTACTTGAAGACCGTTCGCAAATCAGTATCAATACACGAGGAGCGGAAGGCGTCACCTATGAATATATCAGGGATTACACAGAAGACATCAATCAACTGGTAGACTCCATTCTGCCTGATGCAGAGGCTGTAACTGCCCGTGTATCCAGCGGTAGCGGAAACGTGCGCATCACGCTGAAGGATATGAATGAACGTAATTATACCCAGATGGATGTGGCAGAGAAAATATCAAAAGCGGTACAGAAGAAAACAATGGCGCGTTCATTCGTACAGCAGCAGTCTTCTTTCGGAGGACGTCGTGGAAGTATGCCTGTCCAGTATGTGCTTCAAGCTACCAATTTGGAAAAGCTGGAAGAAGTACTGCCCAAGTTTATGGCTAAAGTATATGAGAATCCGGTCTTTCAGATGGCAGACGTAGACTTGAAGTTCAGTAAGCCGGAAGCCCGTATTCAGATTAACCGTGACAAGTCCAGTATCATGGGAGTTAGTACCAAGAATATTGCTCAAACATTACAATATGGATTGAGTGGCCAGCGTATGGGATATTTCTATATGAACGGAAAGCAATACGAGATTCTCGGTGAAATCAACCGCCAACAACGAAACAAGCCTGCCGATCTGAAAGCCATCTATATTCGCAGCAGCAATGGGGGATATGATTCAGTTGGACAACTTGATTGAGTTGGAAAGTGGTATCGCTCCTCCAAAGTTATACCGGTATAAACCGATTTGTATCAGCTACTATTTCCGCAGGATTGGCAGACGGAAAAACGATCGGGCAAGGCTTGGACGAAATGGATAAGATTGCCAAGGAAACATTGGACGACACGTTCCGAACAGCTTTGGCGGGTGACTCCAAAGAATACCGTGAGAGTTCTTCGAGTCTGATGTTTGCCTTTGTCTTGGCTATTCTTCTGATTTACCTGATTCTGGCTGCGCAATTCGAGAGTTTTAAAGATCCGTTGATTATCATGTTGACAGTACCGTTGGCTATTGCCGGAGCATTGGTATTCATGTATTTCGGAGATATAACAATGAATATTTTCAGTCAGATTGGTATTATTATGCTGATCGGTCTAGTGGCAAAGAACGGTATCCTGATTGTAGAATTTGCCAATCAGAAACAGGAGGCCGGAGAGGATAAAATGAGTGCTATCAAAGATGCCGCCCTGCAACGTCTCCGCCCGATTCTTATGACAAGCGCTTCTACGGTTCTGGGACTTATCCCGTTGGCATTCGCCACCGGAGAAGGCTGTAATCAGCGTATTGCCATGGGTACGGCAGTAGTAGGTGGTATGGTCGTTTCTACCCTACTTACCATGTATATCGTACCGGCTATTTACAGTTACATCTCGACTAATCGAATCAAAAAACTAACCGAATGAAACAGAAAGGAATTTGCATGAAACGTATCATATATATCACCATTGCATGTGCCTTCTTATCAGTCTCTTTTGCAAAGGCACAAGTTCTCACTCTCAAGGAGAAAGTGTTTGGAGGAAGGGCTGCAAAACAATTATTCGCTACGCATCGTCCATAACGAAGAACAGATCAGCAAGAATAACGCGACACTCGGAAATGCAGGATATCTCCCTACTTTGGATTTTTCTGCCGGATATACCGGAAACCTGGACAATATTGAAAGTAAGGCGCGTGCCACCGGAGAGATTACAAAGAACAATGGAGTCTATGACAGACCGTCAACGTCGGGCTTAACCTCAACTGGACTATTTTCGACGGATTCAATATCAGTACAACGTACAAACAGTTGAAGAGCTGGAACGTCAGGGAGAAACTAACACCCGTATCGCTATTGAGGATTTCATTGCGGACCTGACCTCGGAATATTATAACTTTATCCAACAGAAGATCCGTCTGAAAAACTTTCATTATGCAATGTCGCTCTCCAAAGAGCGTTTGCGCATAGCCGAGGCTAGTCACCTGGTCGGTAAGTTTTCAGGGCTGGATTATCAGCAGGCAAAAGTGGATTTCAATGCAGACAGTGCCCAATACATCAAGCAACAGGAATTGCTGCACTCCTCACGCATCCAACTTAATGAATTGATGGCCAACAACAATGTCAATCAAAACATTATTATCAAAGACTCCACTATCGACGTACACAGCGACTTGCAATTTGATGATTTGTGGAATTCTACGTTAGCAACCAATGCTTCTTTGCTCAAGGCCGATCAAAACACAGTACTTGCCCAATTGGACTACAAGAAAATAAACTCACGCAACTATCCATATCTCAAATTAAATACCGGATATGGATATACGTTCAACAAGTATGATATCAATGCAAACAGCAGAAGAGGCGATTTAGGCTTCAATGCCGGAATAACTGTCGGTTTTAATATCTTCGACGGTAATCGTCGCCGCGAAAAGAGAAATGCAAGTCTGGCTTTCAAAAATCGTCGCCTGGAACGACAGGACTTGGAATTAGCACTTCGCTCTGATCTCAGTAACCTATGGCAAGCCTATCGCAACAACCTTCAATTACTGAATCTGGAACGTCAGAACCTCGTAACTGCCAAAGATAATCACGATATTGCCATGGATCGTTATATACAGGGAGACCTTTCCGGTTTTGAAGTGCGTGAAGCACAAAAGAGTTTGTTAGATGCAGAAGAACGCATCCTCTCCGCAGAATATAACACCAAACTTTGCGAGATCTCTTTGCTGCAAATCAGCGGAAAGATTACAAAATACCTGGAATAAGGAAGTAGTTTCCATTTATTTTTTGATTGGGTTAATCTTCTTATCGGGAGGATTAACCCAATTTTTACTGTATAAAAAACAGTTATTACATACCGATGTTCTTTCTTCCTACATTTGCATACTATAAAAACATTAAATAATAAAGCCATGAGAAAACTAAGTTTTTTCTTACTGCTACTTTTTATCCTGACAAACGCCTCAGCCCAAAAAGCAACAGACTACAGAAAACAACAAAATTACAAAGAATGGGTACACATCGCCCCTAAATTTGACGACGATTTCTTCAAGACGGAAGAAGCCCAACGCATCGGTGACAACGTGTTACTCTATCAGCAAATGACCGGAGGATGGCCAAAAAATATCTATATGCCGGCAGAACTGACAGAACAGGAATATAAAGCGGCACTAAAAGCCAAAGAGGATACCAACCAAAGCACCATCGACAACAATGCCACCACGACAGAAATAGAATATTTGTCACGGCTTTATCTGGCTACGCAGAAAGGAGAATATAAAGAAGGAGTGCTGAACGGTATTCAATATCTGCGCAAATCGCAGTATGAAAACGGAGGATGGCCTCAATTTTATCCACGTCCCAAAGGTTATTATGTACAAATCACCTACAATGACAATGCAATGGTAAGAGTCATGAATCAACTTCGGGAGCATATACGAAAAGAAAGCTTACACTTTCCTTCCTGACAATATCTGTGAACAAGCACGTAATGCATTTAATAAAGGGATATAGAGTGTATAGTCAAAACGCAGGTGTGCCAAAATGGAGAGTTAACAGTGTGGTGCGCCCAACATGACCGTGTCACTTTGGAACCCTGTAAGGCACGTGCCTATGAACTCCCGTCACTAAGCGGACAAGAGTCTGACAATATTGTATTACTGTTGATGTCACTTCCCCATCCATCTGCAGACGTTGTAAAATCCATAGAAGGTGCTATCAAATGGTTCCAAAAGTCTGAAATAAAAGGAATACAGAAGGAATATTTCACCAACAGTGATGGCAAAAAAGACTATCGCATGGTTCCCTGTGAAGACTGTCCAACTCTCTGGGCACGTTTTTATGAACTGGAAACGAATCGGCCTTTTTTCTGCGACCGTGACGGCATTAAAAAATATGATATATCGGAAATCGGGCATGAACGCCGAAATGGTTATAGTTGGTATAACAAAGATGGAAGCAAGGTGTTGAAGAGATATGAAAAATGGAAAAAAGAACAGAACAAGTAATCACAAATGATGAAAGGCTGATATCTACACTACAAAAATAAATATCCGGAAAGTCTTTTAAGTCCTTAAAAATAAGAAGAGGGGCTGTCTAACAATAAAATAGTCAGACAGCCCCTTTATTAAGGGATATTCAGTAAATGTTCCTCTTTCTAAAAAATCAAGAGAAAAGCTTTGCTTTACGTGAGCTTTTCTCTTGATTTTTTCGTTCAACTCTCCCAGTCTTCTATCTTTTTTGTAGAATATTGTTTACATATTCTTGTTTTTTCCTTCCCACCCATGCATTATGTACATGTCTTTTTTAGGGGAAGTTAAAACCTCTCCTGTTTTTCCTGTTATTTTAGTCAGATTATGCTGCCTTTCTTTTTTTCTTTTCGACCTTTTCTATCATACATACCGCATTGGCTGTATGTATCCCAAAGAAAATCCAAAGTACTTCCGTTTTCCTGTTTCTAGCTTTTTATCCTGGCCAGTGAGTAATGTTGTTTCTGCGTTCCAAAACTTCCTTCCAGGCGGGTAGCTCTTTCACGGCTGAGTTCCGACCGTAAGATTTTCCGAAGCGGCTCATCTTTGGCAGCTCTGCCCTTACGCTTAAAGGAAAGTACTTATATGATATTTTGTACAAAATTTCCGGTTGGCATTATTGGCATAGATTGAATCCGCCGCAAGCGCCTTAACCCTAACCCCGGTCAGTTGTTGTTGCAGATGAATACAGTCTTTCAAACGTACTCCTTCGTTAAAAGCCTTAAAGGAGATATGTTCTATAAAGGAGATTCCGTCTATCTGTATATTGTTGACTTTGGCTCCGAATTCAACGGATTTGGTTTCCTTGCCTCTGATAATGGGGCGAAGGTAATGCCGGTCGATACTCACGATACGGTTGGACACTTTTTGCCTGCAAATAAATTCTTCCCTTGCTCAAGGACTGTCTGTATGACCGAGAAACGTCTTTGATAATCAGAGGATAGTGTAAGCCTGTTCCTGTAGGATGAATGAAGCAGCTCCAGCTGGTCAAGTAACTTTTCCAATAACTGAAGTAACCTTCGTGTAATCATACGAGTCTGTGATTTCCTGCGTTTACGCAGTTTGCTATAAGCAAGATAGGCACGGCGTACATCAAGATACTTGTTACGGGGACGTTGTATGTGCAAGGTCTGGCAATGTTTGCACAGATGACGATGAAGCCATACAATACCTTCCCATAAGAGTTTGGTATCAGTAGGGAAACGCAGATGACTTTCATAACAGGTGGCATCGGTCATACAGACATGAAGGTTCTCAAGATAAGGTGTCCAATGCTCGGCAAGAATGAGCTGGAGGGACTCAACGTCAAGGCGATCCGCTAGTTCCTGACGAATTGCACTAACGATTTTAGGATTGGTTAGTGGATGAAGCGGATCAATCTGAACACCACAAAATAACTGGTAATGAATATTACCGTTTAAATGCTCAATCAGTTGTGCATCGGAAAAGTTGGTATAGGACTTCAAGACCATCAAGGCTATTTTACCTTCGGGAGAAAAATAACTTTTACGCCCAAAAGGAGAGGACTTCAAATGCATTTGTCGGGCCAGTTCCGAGAAAGGGAACAGAGAATGGAGGCGACCTAATTCACTCGTTGCAAAACTTTGACGATATTTTTTAAGCATATCGAACTCGGTAAAACCTAAACAAGGTTCGATTTCTGAGATTTTTTGTATCTTTACCATGTGTTTTTATTTTTTAATTACCCCCGTTTTGGCCGTCAAACCGTTTTTGGGGGAATGCTTAAAGATACAAAAAGGCAACTAACTCGCAATGAATTAGTTGCCTTAAATTTTATTATTTTAGGAATATCCCTTAATTAATTGCAAGCTCTTCTTATAGTTTTTATCCCAACAGGTATCCAACCGATTATTTTTTTTGCAATTCCACGGTTTCAACTGTTTGAAGAAGTCATTACCCTTATCATCTACCAAAATAAATGCCGGGAAATCTTCTACTTCGATCTTCCAGATAGCTTCCATACCCAATTCCGGATATTCCACACATTCAATGCTCTTGATGTTATTCTGTGCAAGGATAGCTGCCGGACCTCCGATAGAACCAAGATAGAAACCACCATATTTCTGACAAGCATCTGTCACCTGCTGGCTACGGTTACCTTTCGCCAACATAACCATGCTGCCACCGTGACTCTGGAACAGTTCCACATACGAATCCATACGTCCTGCAGTAGTCGGACCCATTGAACCACAAGCCATGCCTTCCGGAGTTTTTGCCGGACCTGCATAGTAGATAGGATGATCCTTAATGTATTGAGGCAGGTCCTCGCCACGGTCCAAACGTTCTTTCAGCTTGGCGTGAGCAATATCACGACCTACGATAATCGTACCATTCAATGACAAACGGGTAGATACCGGATATTTAGCCAACTCTTTCAGTATTTCGGACATCGGACGGTTCAGGTCAATCTTCACAACATCGCCTTCGCCTGCCTTACGTAATTCTGCCGGGATAAGTTCGCCCGGATTTGAATCCAGTTTCTCAATCCAGATACCTTCTTTATTGATTTTACATTTGATGTTACGGTCAGCAGAAAGCAAGATACTCCCAAACCTACCGGGCAAGAAGCACCATGGCGGGGCAGACGAATAATACGGACATCATGCGCCAGATATTTACCACCGAATTGAGCGCCAAGGCCAATCTTGTGAGCTTCTGCCAATACTTCTTTCTCCAGTTCGACATCACGGAATGCACGACCATATTCGTTTCCTGTTGTCGGCAGGTTATCATAGAAATGAGTAGAAGCCAGCTTCACTGTCAGCAAATTCTTTTCGGCAGAAGTACCGCCGATAACGAAAGCGATATGGTAAGGAGGGCAAGCGGCAGTTCCCAATGTTTTCATCTTTTCAACCAGGAACGGAACCAATGTACCCGGATTCAGAATTGCCTTTGTTTCCTGATACAAATATGTTTTGTTGGCAGAACCACCTCCTTTTGTTACACAAAGAAATTCATACTCCATACCTTCAGTAGCCTCAATGTCAATCTGTGCAGGAAGGTTACATTTTGTATTTACCTCATCATACATATTCAGAGGTGCATTCTGAGAGTAACGCAGATTTTCTTCAGTATATGTTTTGTAAACACCCAGCGAAAGAGCCTCTTCGTCAGAATACCCTGTCCATACCTGCTGTCCTTTTTTCACCGTGAATAATAGCAGTACCGGTATCCTGGCAGAATGGAAGTATACCTTTCGATGCCACTTCTGCATTACGCAGGAAAGTCAGTGCCACGTACTTTGTCATTCTCGCTGGCTTCCGGATCGCTCAAGATTTTTGCTACCTGTTCGTTGTGCGAACGACGAAGCATAAATGATACATCACGGAAAGCAGCATTGGCCATTGCAGTCAGACCTTCTTTTTCTCAATTTTCAGGATAGGGATTTCCTTCAAACTCACTTACCGACACATAGTCTTTCGTAAGCAGATAATACTCAGTTGTATCTTTTCCCTTTTCAAACATGGGTTGATACTTAAACGGAGGTGTTGCCATAAGTTTCTTATTTTATTACGTAATGTTAGTTAGTGTGTGGCAAAATGAAGAAATTTAAATTGAATGAAGAAAGGTAAAATAAACATTGTGGGATAAAAATGGGTAATTTTTTACAGTGAGTGCCCACCGTGATGGGCGGTATTCCTCATTGCGATAAGGGCAAATTTTCCTGCGTACCAAGCGAATTTTTTTTCTCATGAAGATGCAAAATATACAGAACTTCCGCCCTTTCAGGGCTTGTGGCTGAATGTGTTTTTACGAATTGCCCTTTTACGCAAAGAATTTTATTCTCACTGTGAACCGATAAATTCTCATTTAACCAATAAACTCCCATTTAACCGATAAATTCTCATTTAACCGATAAATTCCCATTTATTTATCTGAATTTTTTGACTCGCTACACTATTTCTGTTTTATCAATCATTTTGATTCGCTCGATGAGTTCATTTCAAACCGTTTTTATCTTCAATATGTTTCAAAACTGCAGTCACGAATGTATTGCTTTTCGAAATCACCTCGCGTACTTGCTCAAAGTCCTGCTTCATTTCGTCATGAGCCATCGGCACCATCCGGTCAAGATAACGAGAATTTTTTCTTAGCATCACCTCATATACCATCTTGTCCAATCCGACAACAAAGCGCTGCAGGCTTTCACGATACCGATATCTTGCGCGCTGTGATCGTTTCCGGATCTAAGCCATAAAATTCCCGAATCTTATTGATAAGCCCATGTCCATTCATAAGTATAATAATTCTCGTGCATTTCCGCGAAAGCTTGCATTTGATGGACTTTAAACGATTGACTGCTCGCTTTCTCAATACCCATCCAGTAGTCGGTCGATCTCACTCTTGGGAGCAATCGGTCGGAAAACATCTACCCATTCGCCAATACCCAATTTCCGTATCGGGTTTCAGGCGTTGACGGATTTCTTCATTACTCTGGAAGTTAAATGCCTTCCAGTCGTTTTATAATGGAGTTTTCCCTGAACTTGTGGATAGCAATTTCATAAAACGGATTCCGATTGTTCAAAGAAGAGTTCTTTGATTTTAGCACTCTGGTAAGAGTAGATTTCTGAAGTTTCACCAGTTTTTACACGTTTCAATTCTTTCAAAATGGAACGCCCTTTGAACATCTTCTGAATGGTATAAGGACTCAAACAGGGTTACTAGTTGATATAATCCAGCCTGTTCGGGTCTTTACGATTATCACGTTTCGGCCATTTTTGTGCGTCACGGATAGTACACACTTCTCAAGTTGACTCCCGGAACCAGATAAGTCGTATTCCCGCTGCTTCATCAGGTAAGAGAAAGGAAGATTAGAAGTATCGGCATGATTGATGATGTCCCATGACCAATGAGAAAGTCTTGACACGTGCCTGGGCCACAAGACAGGAATCAGAAGTGCAAGCCTCGCTCCTTCCTTTGACGAATGTGAGACCTAACTTTAGCGTGTTGCTCTGATTGATCCCGGAACCTGCATTCATAAAGCGAGTAAACATCTCCCGCAGCAATCAGCAGAAAGTAGATTTATGATGTGTCGGGTGATGAAGCGACCTGCGAAAAATAGCGCATGCCTCACCAAGTTCTCTCTGTGGCGTACTAAAAACAAAGAATCAGGCATGCGAGACATGACTATGTCCCAGGCTTACAGGACTGCGCAGGCTGAAGCAACGGTCAGCATCAGACTGTCATCCAATGAACCGGAAGAGATAATGGGGTCGTCAGAGTACCCTGTGACCGATATACGTACAGGCGCGTCAATGCGTTACTATTATTGACGCCTCGATGGATAACGTGTCTCCACAGATAAATCACTCAATCCGGATTGAACTGATTGAACCTGCTGAGAATCATGACATGATTGCCAATACCGTTGATAGCAGAAGCATGCTGTTAGAATAATAACTGCATGATAGATTTCACACGGTGAATCGCCTCGGGACGATGGCGGACAACGCAAGTATATATTCTGATGCGCAGACAGTTTGTCGTTCATCAACACTTCTCCACGACCTCCTGCCATTTCATTTCAAGGCAGCCGCTTTCTACATTACCGAAAGTGCTTAGTCCATCCACTACAATATCTAAGCATTCTCGGGCCTGAAAGTATCGCTACCGATCTCAGAGTAAAGCATTATGAAAGTTCGGATACTCTCAATACAGCTTTGAGTTTATCGCCCCACCATGATGCAACGCACAGCAGCGCAATCGCGAATGTTTCTTTGAGTTTCCTGGCAATGTGAATTTCTGATTCCAGAATACGTTTCACTCACCTGAGTAGGTATGATGAACGATAACTGTCAAATTCTGAAAGCCCTTCGCCACTGATAATAGTATTTCCACCCAATCATCAATACGGCCAGACACGACTGGCTCTTCAACTGAAGTACCTCATCTTCCGATCAATCTACGACTAGTCTTTCTCATATACTAAATGACGTGATGAGTTATGATTATAATGATTTATGAATTATGATTTATGAACTGTGATGTTGTCCGTCAATCGTACAGCCAACTCATACCTAGAAATCATAAATCATAAACTCTCCCTGCTTATTCTTCTTCCTCTTCTTCGTAGGTCTGATAGAAAAATCGTTAGATATTTTTAACGTGTAATTTCCTTTCTTCCTGCCGGATAAACTACATTTTTCAGTTTCGTCTATATTGATTCGTTCGCGGGCGGAAATAAAGAGGCAGTTATCCTCCATTTTGCCATCCACGTCTTCAATGCCTTTGAGTGCTGCAAGTTTTCCCTTGTTCGGGGGTATCCGGCGCTTCCCACGTAGGTGTAAGCGTCTATTTTATTAAATTGCTGTAAGTATCATAGGTTTGCCACTGCCGCCAACCCCTGCCAGTGTCTTGTTCACTACCTCAATCTGTTCCTCAAACTGGGTGGAAATATCGACTACGTGCAAATCTGCTTCACGCTAAATCCAGGGTAGATTTAAAAAAGATTCTACCGGGTCGGTAGGTAACTTGCGAATAAATCCCTACCGTATCCGACAACAAGAACGGTAGATTATCGAATAATCACTTTTTACGCACAGTGGTGTCTAAAGTCGCAAAAAAATAGTTTGTTTTCCGCAAACACTTCGCTCTTGGAGAGAAAGATTCATCATGGTTGATTTTCCCACATTGGTATAACCAACCAGTGCAACACGTATCAGCCGTCCAATTCTTTCGTTTGGGTAACTTGTCAATCTCCGCCAGACGTTCTTTTCATTAATGACATACGGTTCGGAATGATACGGCGGTCCATCTCGAGCTGAGTTTCACCGGACCACGAAGTCCCACTTAAACCTTTACCCGCCACCGGCTGGAACCTCCTCCCTGGCGTTCCAAAACGTTCCAAAGTCGCTGCAAACGCGGCAACATATATTTATATTGTGCCAGCTCTACCTGCGTCTTCGCATTGGCTGTCTGTGCACGCATGGCGCAATATATCAAGGATCAGTGAAGTACCGGTCCGGTATCTTCACTTTCAGTTCAACTGTTTCGCAGAAAATAAACTGTTCATTCCTACTTCACATTCTTCCTCGCCCGTTACGATATGTCTGATAGGTTTGTACAAGCGGCTGCCGCAGACGATGAAGAGGCGGCCGCAGGTATTGCTTGACGAATTCTGTGACTGTGTGATCTCTGCCCCGCACGGAATCTCAGCTCCTCAAATATGCCATTTTAACAAGCCAGGACACGGCTTTTAGGGGAACTCTACAAGCGATCAAGATTTGCGCAAATTGTCCTCAGAGAGCGATACACTCCAAAGACTGCACCGGCGAAAACAGTACAGAGAGCATATCTGGAAGCATTACGAAGAGCGGCAGACGATGCCCGTTATACACCCGAAAGTACCAGAGCGCTACGGCGGCGTAAGGGGCGGTGAACACTGCTCTTTTGACGCCAGAAAAACTTTAATACGTAAT
>VOFK01001112.1_pt1 | contig 38783 bp, 45 predicted proteins | sample 5384121 | NCBI WGS metagenome assembly VOFK01 (sample SAMN12384730, study PRJNA508395) | human gut metagenome | isolation source: healthy gut J | host: Homo sapiens | reverse complement strand
TTCTCCCCCAAAACAGGGCTGTATTTAAAGAATTAAGTCCTCATTCATTTCCCGAAATAATCGGATTGATGTTTTCGGTCATCTTTTCCGTTTACCTCGTTAAGTTGGCTTTTTTCTTCCTTTTCTTTCTTCACGGCCGACCAAAAGTATTATTGATAGTGGTAGCTCGGCAGATTTAGCAGCTGTTAATCAATCGCGAAGAATTATGCAGGTTCACGCGGAGCGCAGTTGGCCAGTTATCTGATTAATGACTGTTTCGCAAAGCGCTTTCTTTCATACTTCCTGTTTTCCTTTGTATAGTGGTGATTGAAGTTACCGTACGTGTTGTAATGCCTGTGGAAGTGGTTGTCGGCTGCACACCTTGCTGGCTCCTTGGTTCTCCGTACTTTCGATTTGCCTTGTCATCTGCTTCCTTTCTTCATAAGTATCGCGCTCGCCGTCTGGTTGCGTAAACCTTCTTCGCATTGGAGTTTTTGAAACGCGAAAAAGAAAGAAGACATAAAAAAGGAGAATGTTCCGAAGGGAGATCCTGGAATTCTACGACCTCCCAAACTGCAAGAAGTGGAGTTCAATTGAAACGGCGTGGCAAACAGACACCCTCCTCCGGCACCAGGTGATGGATATTCAGGAAGAACCTGAAGACGACTTTCCTATTAATAAACCGGAAAAGGAAGATACTTCTCCGTATCTGACGAAAGTGAAGGAGCGACTATGGTATTTGAACCGACTGCTTCAATCCTGTTCCTATTGTGCAGGAAGACTCTTTTGGAAGAGGCGGAACCCGGATTTTGAGGTGGAACCGGCAGCTTCGGAAGAAAGAATACCAAGGACCTTGAAACCGAACCGTATAATCTCTATTAAGTGACTTGAAAATTAATGTTTCCCGACTATCGATTTGATGAAGCATTTTGAAAATGATGATCCGACGATTGGACATGGACGAGCAGAATGCAAATAAAGACCGCATCATCAATACATTGGTGCAGCTTCGAATCGAAATCAGTACGATTAAAAGTCCGTGGACCCACGGTAACTCTATATGAAATTACTTCCGAACAAGGTATTTCTAAAACCGTGGTTTGAAGAGATATCGCATTGAGCCTTTCCGCTGATGGTATCCGTCGTATTATTGCTCCGATACCGGGTGCGAAACTATCGGCAGGCTGAATGAACAAGAATCCGGGGAAGATTGTTTCCGGACAGAGTGTGATCGAAAGCAAGAAATTTAGAATCCAAATATGACTTGCCTATTGTATTGGGTAAGACGATCACGAACGAAGTCTTTATGTTCTCGACCTTTGCAAGATGCCGCACGTATTGGTGGCAGGTGCAACCGGTCAGGTAAACGTCGGTTTTTGAATGCCATTATCACTTATTATTATATAGAAAGCATCCGGCAGAATTGAAGTTTTGTGCCGGTCGATCCGAAGAAAGTGAAATTCAGTATCTATTCGGTGATTGAAAATCACCTTGCCAAACTTCCCGATGGAGGCGAACCGATTATTACGGACGTAACGAAAGTAGTGCAAACCCTGAACTCTGTTTGTGTGGAGATGGATACCCGTTATGATCTTTTGAAGATGGCACATGTGCAATATCAAAGAATATAACGAGAAATTTATCAACCGCCGCCTGAATCCAGAAAAAGGGACATAAGTTTATGCCGTATATCGTAGTGGTGATTGACGAGTTCGGAGATTTGATTATGACCGCCGGTAAGGAAGTGGAGCTTCCGATTGCCCGTATTGCACAGTGCGCGTGCTGTCGGCATCCACATGATTATCGCTACACAGCGTCCGACTACTAATATTATTACAGGTACGATCAAAGCCAACTTCCCTGCACGTATCGCATTCCGTGTATCTGCCATGATGGACTCCCCGTACCATTCTCGACCGTCCGGGTGCTAACCGTTTGATTGGTAAGGGTGATATGCTCTTCTTGCAGGGAGCCGATCCGGTGCGTGTGCAGTGTGCCTTTATCGATACGCCGGAAGTGGAAGAAATTACGAAGTTTATTGCCCGTCAGCAAAGTTATCCTACTCCGTTCTTCCTGCCAGAGTTCGTGAGCGAAGATGGTGGTAGTGAAGTAGGAGATATTGATATGGGACGGCTTGATCCGTTGTTTGAAGATGCAGCCCGGCTGGTAGTGATTCATCAGCAAGGTTCCACTTCATTGATTCAGCGTAAATTCGCTATCGGTTACAACCGTGCCGGACGGCTATGGACCAACTCCGAAAAGCGGGAATCGTAGGTCCCACCCAGGGAAGCAAGGCGCGCGATGTCTTGTGCATGGATGATAATGATCTTGAAATGCGATTGAACAATTTACAGTAATAGTTCGTTTATTAATCAAATGAGAAAGTACATTTTTAGTGTTTTTAATAGCTTTTTACTGTCTTTGCCTGTGATTGCCCAACAACAGTCGCAGGCTAAAGTCATTCTTGACAAGACGGCAGAGGCGTTTCGTAAAGCTGGTGGCGTGAAGGCTGATTTTACTGTAAAGGCTGTGGCAAACGGCTTGGTAGAAGGTGCTGAAAACGGAACAATTCAGTTGAAAGGAGAGAAATTCGTACTGAAAACGTCTGATATCATCACTTGGTTTGACGGAAAAACGCAATGGAGTTATGTGACAAAGAATGATGAAGTGAATGTCAGTAATCCGACGCAGGAAGAGTTGCAGCAGATAAATCCGTATACATTTCTATATATGTATCAGAAAGGATTCTCTTATAAAGTTAGAGCAACTAAGACGTTTCGTGGAAAAGCTGTTTGGGAAGTCGTTCTGACTGCCAGGGATAAGAAAACAGGAGTTGGAACGTATCACTCTTTTTTGTGACGAAGGACACTTATGAACCTCTATATATTTTGCTTCAGCAGCGTGGACAGCAGACACGTAATGAGATAACTCGTTACAAGTTATCAGACGGGGCAGAATTATACGGATCGTGTTTTTACTTTTGATAAAAAACAATATCCCAATGCAGAGGTGATAGATTTGAGATAATATACGTTTATAACAAAAAAACGATAAAGATAAATTAAAATGGCAGAAATAGAAAAAAGTGAAATGCCTGATTAATAGGACCTGCCGGATATACGGCAGCGATTTATGCAGGACGCAAAATTTATGTCCGGTGCTTTATGAAGGATTGCAACCGGTGGCCAGTTGACTACTACCACGGATGTGGAGAATTTCCCCGGTTATCCGAAGGAATCAGTGGTCCGCAGTTGATGGAAGATTTGCGTGCACAGGCGAGCCGTTTCGGAACAGATGTTCGTTTCGGTATTGTTACGGCGGCCGATTTGAGCAAAAGCCCCTTATAAAATAACAATCGACGGTGATAAGGTTATTGAAACAGAATCATTGATTATTGCAACCGGAGCTACTGCTAAATATCTGGGACTGGAGGATGAAAAAATATGCCGGAATGGGTGTGAGCGCTTGTGCCACTTGTGACGACGGTTTCTTCTACCGGAAGAAAGTGGTTGCTGTTGTCGGCGGTGGTGATACGGCTTGTGAAGAAGCTGTTTATCTTGCCGGACTTGCATCCAAAGTATATCTGATTGTCCGTAAACCTTTCCTGCGCGCATCGAAGATTATGCAGGAACGAGTAATGAACCACGAGAAAATTGAAGTTCTTTTTTGAACACAACGCAGTTGGTTTGTTTGGCGACAATGGGGTAGAAGGTGTAAACCTGGTGAAACGTTAAGGGCGAACCGGATGAAGAACGTTACAGTTGCCTATCGACGGTTTCTTCCTTTACTATCGGACATCAACCGAATACTGAAATCTTTAAAAAGAATACGTTGATACGGACGAAGTGGGCTATATATCATCACGGAAGGTGATAGTCCCCGTACAAAAGTTCCCGGAGTTTTGCGGCAGGAGATGTGGCCGATCCGCATTATCGTCAGGCGATAACGGCTGCCGGAAGCGGTTGTAAAGCTGCTTTGGAAGCAGAACGTTATCTTTTCTGCCAAAGGACTCATTTAATCCGGTTTATATCCGACCATAGGAGGGTATTAAAAACCCTTATAAATATGAAAATCACCCACGCTAGAGTTTAATCTGTAGCGTGGGTGATTTTGTTGAGAGGGAGTCTTGCTCCCTTTATTTTATAAACTCAAAAGCTTTTCGAACAATATTTGTCGATTGTCTTTGGTTAATACGCTTCTATTTCATCTATCCATAATTCGGCAGGAATGACTTCCGGCCCGTTATTCTTTTTTTCAAAGTTGACACCATTACGCAGTGTGCCACCATTCTTGATTTTGACTTTCAGGAATGTAGCCTGTGCCGGTTCAAACTCAATGGAATCGGTGAATGCAATTCTTCCTGTTTCCGGATAATCGTGTTTCAAAGCTTTTTCGGCTATCCGTGTGTATTGCTTGCCGTCTGCTGATACTTCTACAGCAACTCCTCCTGCAGGAAGAATTCTCATGGCAGGATTGAATAAAGAACCGAAAATAACTTTGCTGACTTGTGTCGGTTTATCCAGATGAACGATAAATTCCAAGTCTTTACCTTCAACAATGCCAAAGCTGCACCACGGAGTATAAGAAGCGTTATTTCCTCGTTTACCGTTGGTCAGTCCGAAGGTTGTCTTGTCAGCTCCTAATACATCGTTTTCATCAAATATATCGCCTGTCCATCCCATCGTATAATTAACCGTATAGGGCTTTCCTGTCAATAAATTGCCATACAGTGGCTTGTGAGCTACTTTGCCCAACATTTTTCCATCTTTGAAAGCAGCGGCTTTCAGGTCGATATTACCTTCCAGAACGAAAGGCTTTTCATATAAGATGGACACTTTGACGGTTCGCTGCCGTCCGTTGTATACCGGATTTCCGCATTCGGGTAGAAACTTTCCAGCAATACCATTAAAGGGCCGTTTTCATCTGCGTGCGTATTTATATTTACGTCATAGAAGTTGAGACAAGGTTGGTGTTCATAACTTTCAAACGTTCAAATTCAGTCACCATCCGTTCGCAGAAATTCTTCCAGTCTTTGTTTGCGTTTTGTGTCCAGGCCGTTTCGGCGATAGCCATTGCACGTGGAAAGCCTGGTAGTCTGTACGTTCTGAAGTCTGCATATATTCTCTCCCAAATATTACCTTGTATTCCGATGATATGCTTCTTTTAGCAAGCTCGTCAGTCGTCCGGAACAGGGTTATAACTATATGTTTTCTTCAAGGTATTGTATCCGCCAATAGTAGTCGGAGCAATTTCCGGCTCTTCCTGATAGTAGTCCAGATATACATAAGGATTCGGAGTCATGATGGCATTATGTCCTGCTTTTGGCTGCGTTCATACCGCCTTCTACACCGCGCCATGACATAACAGTCGCATTGGGAGCCAGACCACCTTCGAGAATTTCTTCCCAGCCAATGATGTTTTTTGCCTTTGCTATTCAGGTATTTCTCCATACGGGTAACGAAATAGCTCTGCAACTTATCTTCTTTGCTGTGCTTCTTTATTCCGTCTATCTTACTGGGAGTTGTATCATCTTTCAACCCTAACTGGCGGATTAACTGCTGGCAGAAAGCACTGTTCTTCCACGCTGTCTTGGGACATTCATCGCCACCGATGTGAATGTATTCGCTGGGGAATAATTCTATAACTTCATCCATCACTCCTTCAAAGAATTTGAAAGTCGTTTCACTCGGACAGAATACCTGTTCGAATACTCCCCCAGGTAGGGAGATACTTTTTGTAAGTCTGTGTAGAGTCGCATGACAATTCCGGATAGGCGGCAAGTGCAGCCAATGCATGTCCCGGCATTTCTATTTCGGGAACAACATTGATGTATTTACTTGCAGCATAAGCCACTACATCTTTGATTTGCTCCTGTGTATAATAACCTCCATGTTCTTTTCCGTCGAATACTTGCGGATAGTTTACATAGTAATAGTCTACTAATGTCTTTTCACGCTTGGAACCGATTTCGTCAATTTGGGATATTTCTTGATCTCGATTCTCCATCCCCTGATCGTCTGTCAAATGCCAGTGGAAGACATTCATCTTGTTCATAGCCAGTAAGTCGATAAACTTGTAAATGTAGTCTATCGGTACATAATGGCGGCATACATCCAACATGAGTCCGCGATGAACAAAACGGGGTGAATATTCGATTTCTACGGCAGGAACCGACCAGTCAGCTTTCTTATCCAACTGCTTTCCGTAAATTGCCGGAGGGAGTAACTGATAAAGAGTCTGCACTCCATAAAAGAATCCGTTTGGCTGGGAAGCGGTGAGTGTAATGAGACTGGGAGTGACCGATAATTTATAACCTTCTTTCGGCATACCTTCCTGTACAACAAAAGAGATCGCCGTTTTTCCATCTGCACTTTCAGCTTCTTTCAAGGAGATTCCTGCTGTCAGTTTTAGTTGTTCGGCCAGGCTGTCGGCAATGCTTTTTACTTCCGGAGCATCCGAGAGAACTACGAGGCAGACTTTGTTGTTTAGTTCAAAGCGTCCTTCCTGTGGAAGAATCTGGTTGGGTTTGGGAACGATGTTGTACTGTTCGCCGCTTCTTTTTGTCTTCTGGCAACTGGGGGTAATCATTAGCAAGGACAAAAGAAGAAGAGAAATACTTTTCTTCATGGTCAAAATGTGTGTTAAGTTATAAATAGATTTGACAGGGCAAATGTACTTGTTTATATGATAAGTTCCAATAATATGGAAATAAAAAAAGCCGGAATGATGTCCGGCTTTTAGCTAAAGTTTCAGATTAATGTAGTTATATAATTAAGAGAGAGTTTTTATTTCAGTAGTTGCTCTTCGATGATTTGTACGTACTTCTCCGGAGTAGCTCCGACTTCAATAATCGGTTTGCCGCCTGCAGGTATGAAGAATAAGGTAGGCAATGACTGTACACCGAAGTGATTGCATAAATCCTTTTTCTTTGTCCGCATTAACCTTTGTAGAATACAACTTTACCTTTATACTTTTCAGCCAGCTTTTCCATTTCCGGAAGTAAGCGCATGCAAGGTCCACACCAAGTTGCCCAGAAATCAATTACAACCGGTTTGTCGCCATTATAAACGAAATCATTTCCTTTTCGATAGTCGAAAATGTGTTCGAGGAAGAACTGGCGGGTAATTGGATTCAATTTACCATCTTCAACTTTGGTTTCCGTCACTTTTAGCTTCCGCTTCCGGTATAGGAACCATGTCAAACGGCTGGAAATAAATTTTCTGATGAATATAGTCAATGGATATGATTCCGTAGTCCAATATCTTTTTGCCTAATACGGAGCGTTTCAGGTATGGATTCTTCACTGCCATGGCATCCTCAATCTTTGTTTTTACAAACATGGTTTCAGGTAAGATGAGGCTTTCCTCTTCTTGAGTCGCTTCTTTATATCCATTGGAAACTTTTTGGTTGGTTCCTTTGGTATATTGTGTGCTCCATGTATTGAAATCTTTTTCGGTAAGATTCACTAATCCTTCGCTCCATGTATCCAGAACAAGAGAAACGGGTTTTCCCTGAATGGATATCGGACATACGATTCCTAATCCTGTAATTAGCTCAAAGTTCTCCCGGTAGTTTAATTTCATGTAAGAAGGACGATAGGGCTGCGTAATTGTGAGTTTTTTCCGCTGCATATCAATAGTCAGAACGGAAGTGCGGAAAATAGCACACCGCTTAATACACCCATCACTCCCAGCTTGCGCAGATATGGTTCGTCTTCCAGAGTGAAAGCAGGCAGATCGTTGTTAAATGTGTTGTTGCCAATAGCAACTGTTGCCATTTCATATACTTTTCCAACAGGTACTTGTTTGAATACAAAATCTTGATAAGCACTAAAAGTACCGTTCTTCCCCGTGTCGATGCGTAACTTCTTGAGAGCCTCAGGAAGCAGGGGCGTTATGTCCTGACAGATCGAGGACAAAGTCTGCCACTTCGCCATTTATGGCGGCTTCTACGATAATCTTTCCATCAATAGTTTTGAATGGAATGACCTCTGTCATACTGGTTTGTGTTTGTGCACTGATGCCTCCTGTGATACAAAATGCAAGTAGACAGAGATACATCTTTGTTATTATTCGCTTCATATCTTTTTCTCTTTAAAGTTCATTTCTCTTTCCTGATTTCAATCTTTTTCTTTGATTGTCTTTCTTGACAATAATAACCGGTATCACCGGGGATGGCGTTCATGATATCTTCCACAGCCATTTGGCTCATGGGACAATCGTCCAAAGAAGTACCGTTGATATTAATCACCTGGTCGCCGAAAGCAACTTTATCTTTCATGCTGTCCCAGATCGTTGTAATTTCGAATCTGTCATTGCGTGGCAGAATACTCACGTTCCAGAGAGCGGGAGCACCGCCCATGTCGGTTTTTCCTTCTTCAAACGGGAAAAAGTAGAATCGTCTGCGCATATAATCGATAATTACTTTACCGTATTCCAGTAAATCCACCCCGATGATGCTTCCATTCATCACTGTGGTCGTACTACCCACGTTCGTGAATTCTTTCCCCCATGATGTTGATAGGAGGAACAGTCACCTTCTTTATATCCACCGGCTTGCCTAGACCTGTTATTCCGGCAGCTACGATACCATATCCATGGTTAGTAACTTTCGAAATGTCAGACAGCCTTTCATAATCTTCTGTAGAATAAAGCAGAAAGCCTCCCGCACCTGTATCGAACAGAACCTTGAAGTCATTGTCCCCTAAGCGGACATTGACAATGGAGTGATGATCCGTCTCATCCAACAGCGGAATCCCATCCGTTACTTTTAGTCCTTCGGGACGATACGGATAATTGATAACCATTATTTTAGAACGGGAATCGAATGTGACTACCGACTGTGCGAAAGCGTCTCCTCCAAGAATACCGACAACCCCTAGTCCGGTGAAGAATGGATTCTTAGGCAGTACCATCGTCTTCAACTGCTTGATTTTATAGTTTTCCCCGATAGAAACATTCTGTACGTGCGCTTCCTGATAATTGGAGCCTTGTGCATTCACATCGGAGATACGCATATATCCTGCGGCAGTAGCTTTCATTTCCGTTGCGGCATCATACATCGTTCCGGTTCTTCCTCCCGTATCGCCGATATATTTCACTTTTATACCGTTAACAGTGACGGGGATAATGATTTTCTCTTGTATAAACTCATAAGGAATGGTGTCGCAAACCTTATTCCGGATTTGCGCTGCCATTCTTTGTCCGCAGTTTAGAAATAATAGCAGCCATAAGCCGGTCAGTATTCCTATACTTTTCATATTATTCTTTTTTCATAGATAATATCCTTTACTCCGGAAGCTGTCTCAATCGTCAGTTTCGTCTTCTTTTTCTCTTTTTAATTCCGGTATTCCGTTCAGAATACTTTCGCAGAAGTCATATTTCTTAGCAGGTTTGCCATTGATTTTAACTACCTTGTCTCCGACTGCTATCTTACCTTTCGTACTGCTCCATACGGTAGATACAAACAAATCTCCGTCTTTGACCGTTAAGTCAAAGTTGTTACCTTTTGATTGTTTATTTCATTGTCCGGTTGAAATGCTTCGAAATAGAATCTTCCGCGTGGATAGTCAATGGTCACTTTACCGTATTGCAACAGTTTGACGCCCAATAATGTGTAAGGGGTGATTGTTGGTGCTGGTTGTTACGTTACGGAATTTGGTGGCTCCGACTGATAGCAATGGAATACGAACCCTGTAAGAAGAAGCTTTGTCCGCCTGGCCAGATACTCCGATACTCCCTTCTCCATACCCTTCGGAAACCACTTCCATAGAGGCTTCCAGTTTGATTTTTTCAAAATCACTTTCGATAAAGTGATAACAGACTGGGACTACCTGTATCGAATAATACATTTATATTGCTAACCGGAGCTATTTGTATGCTGACGATCGGCATACCGCCCCCTTTGGTGAAATTCAACATCTTTCGTAAAGACACTGTCGATGGCTTTTCAGCAGAGGTAACTATAATATTTTTGGCTTGTGAATCAATAGTGTGACAATGGTGTTGGCGAATAAATCACTGCCGATGATGCCATCTACTCCAAAAACATTCCCAGCCTTTTACTTCATCAATGACCAGTGACGGAGCATTTTTGAAATTAATAACATGGTCGGGGGTAGTCAGGTTCTCTATCCGGGTAGTCTTGTAATAGCTTTCCACGTTATTCACATCCGTTACTTTAGCCGAGTCGGTGGCTGCCATTTGCAGTGCCTGGCAGGCTTGAGTCGTGAAGTGCCGTACGTCCTCCTGTATCAAAAATGAAAGGACGTGCCGTGCCGTTCACTTTCATTTCGATAATCATCTTTTCACCTACCATCCGGTAAGGTATAGTTGCCTTATATTGTTGGGCGAATACAGGAACCGCCATGCAAAAGGCGACAACGGTTCCTATCATACGAGTCGTATACTTCATAAGCTAATTTTATTTGCTGACTTTTTCTGCTTCAAAATTGCCTGATAAGCGTTTACAATACCTCCGGAAATACACAAATCATCGAAAAGGAACAAGTCTTGTGAAGGACTGTCGTTTACGCGGATTCCTTTTTCCACTTCCACCCCTTTGCGTGAAGTGACGCTCTTCAGTAGTATGTCACGGATTTGCGAGCCGGTTAATTTAGGGAAATATGATTTCACTAAGGCAGCTACACCGGCTACAGTAGCCGAAGCCATTCCTTCACCTGTACCTTTTTGGTACGTATCACCCATATAGGATGAATAAATATCTGTTCCCGGTGCATAAAGATCGAGTAGTTGCACCGTAATTGGTGTTTAGTACCGGATTTCCATTCTTATCAGAAGAAGCAACCACCATAAAATTGGTAAGTTCTCCGTCTTTTCTCATCTTCCGGTTAGGGAAGAATTCATCTTTATCCATATCTACTGACAGATCCCAAACCGGAACTATTACCAATGCTCCTTTCTTTTCAGCTTCTTTCAGCGCATCTGCTACCCATTGTCTCTGTTCTTCCGGGTATAACGAATTTTGTTCCGGCAATAAAATAATATCCGCTCCGTGGTTTACTGCATACCGGATGGCCAGTGCCATATCTTTTAAATAAGGTTCTCCTTCTCCCGGATGAATACGTAAAGTCATAATTTCTGCATTATCGGCAATACCGTTACTTCCGACACCGTTGTCGCGTTTGGCTGCGATCACTCCCGCTTTCATAACTCCTGTTGCTGCGTCAGACGTCAACAGTACATTATTGCCATATTGTGTGTCGTTAATATCCAAGGGATTATCACCTACAATTTCTTTCCGGTTATCAGTTCCGTATTTCTTTAAAGCATCTTCATAGGACGTTTTGGCTGTTGCTACACTTTTCTTTCCCATATTTTGATATACGGGTTCCCATTTATCCGTATTATAGATACTGAAATAGTAGGCAGTAAACACAAAGGCAACTTCTGAAAGACTGTCTCTTTCTGCTTTGGGATCATAACAACTTTGGAAGTCCTCAACGGTTAACTCTTTTCCGGGGAAGCGTTTTTTCATGTCCTTATCGAACTTTTCAACATATTCTTCTATTACATAAGAAAGTTGGAGACCACCATAGGTTCCTCCGATTCTTGATTCCGGCATGACTTTATAGCGATAGTAGTTATATTCTTCCATATTTTCCGGTACGGGAACTTCTTGGCGTTTTCCATTGACAATCTTATAGTACTTTTTTCCATCGAAAATATAGTCAGCATATTTATCTTTTAGGCGGAAAAAGTCACGTTCTCCTTCGCGCGTCAGAGCTTCCATTATGGCCGTCTTTTACCTCCGATGAAGTTCCAGCCATTGATATCGTCAACAAGCCCGTTTTTATCATCATCTTTTTGGTTTAGTTTTTCTTTCGGGTTCATCCAGATTGCATGTTTCAGGTCTTCGTGTTCTACGTCCATTCCTGTTCCGATCAATGCAACAACCGGTCTTTTTTAGCTTTCTTTTTTGTTAGCTTTCAGATACTCGTAAGCCTTGTTTACTTCGGCACCATATACACTGTCTTTGTCGAAAGAACAGTTAAACCAGTCCAGTTCGGATTGTTTCTTTTGTGTTTCTGCTTCTTGTTTGACTAACTGAGCCGATACTGTAATGCTGATAAAACAGCATACGATAGGAAATATAAGTTTCTTCATTGTTGATGAGTTATAATTTATACAATCTAGTTATTGTCTTATTTTTAAAATGGCCTCACGTACTTGTTCACCCCGGACATTACGTGCAGCGAGTTTGCCTTCTTTGTCAATGACAACGAGGAAAGGGATGGAGTAGAAGCCGTAATCAGTCTGGATAGCACTTGAGTCTTGCTGTTTTTAGGGAATCATGTCTTATCCCATAGCATCACCCACGGCAATTTTTTTCTTCATCCAGCATTTTTCTCCATTTTGCTTCGCTGTCATCCAGCGAGACACTGATGAATTCTAAATCATCCGCTTTCAGATCATTATATATTGTCAGCATACTGCGCATCTCTTTGCGGCAAGGACCACACCAAAGGAGGCACAGAAATCCAGTACGACAATTTTTCCACGGAAGTCTTTTAAACTTACACTCTTTCCATTGCTGTCAATGAACGTAAAACCAAGGACATTCTGCACCGATGATCTGGTGGGGGAGAGAACTTCTACTTTGTTGATTAACCATTTGGCAGACAAAGAATTCCTATCTTGTTCCGGTATCATATCCAATAACATTTTGTTGGATGGGTAATCATTCACATCTGCCAGATAAGCTAATGCTGACGCCATGGCAGGCGTCAGTTTTTTCTTTGGCAGAAGTCGAGATTGTTGCTTTATCCGGATCTCTTTCGGCCGGCATATAGTTTTGTAAAGTCAGAAACGGATCAATGCCGGTGAATGAAAGTGAGCTTTGTTCGGGATTCTTTTCATCGAAAAAGCCATTGATACTAACAGAAGTATTTTCAAAGTAAATGTTTTGTTCCGTTTTCCCGATACATAGCGTATATACGTCGGGCTGGATCTCTTTCTTTTCTGTTTCGAATACTCCGTTCTGGCTGATGGAACAAGTCAAAACAAGGTTTCCATTCAAATCTTTTACTTGTAAGGTAGTAGGTCTAAGTATCCTTAACTTTCCCTTAAACTGCAGTCCGCCGTTGCTCCATAGGGAGGAGGTGGTGCATAAAAGCAATAGTATTAGTGAGAGTCTTTTTATTAATTCCATAATATTGAGTTTTATAATATATCGTAAAAGCAACGAATAGCTTTGTCGTTATCCGTATCTATTTTAATAACTTGGTTACTACTGGATAAAGAAAAAAGTTCTACCAGTCTCCCCAAGGATCATCATCGTCATCTCCTGCATCAGCTTCTGGTAGTTCCGGATAAGGTTTGATATCCCATTCTTCCGGTCGTTGAGCGATAGCTTCCAGGTCAATATTGTATTTTTTTAGATAATTGGTTACAAACTCGAACTTACTACTCATAAATGGATAGGTTGCCGAAGGCCACATTGCTTCCCGTTCTTCCTTAGTAAGACGCATGGCTATTTGCATGTAACCGATAAATGTTTCTTTGGCTGTTGGAGGATTATCAGAATGTGGTTTACTATATTTTTTGCTGATAATGAATTTACATCACCGGGATAGCCTCTTCTAAGATAATAATTAGGATCAGCTTTGCTTTCAATATCTTCATTTCTGACAATCTTAGTTGAATGGTCGAATCCTGCATCAAATTCATCTTCGGGTACGATAATGTTACCTCTGGTGATGGCTGTGTTTATAACTTCATCAATTATTTTGAAGCGACGCACAGTAAAACTGTCCTTGTTGCCGGCAATAGGGGTTTTCCATCCAGAGATTGGATCATCATAGGTGCTGTGAGCTGCATCTCCCCAGAAGCAAGTTACCCAGCAGTCAGTTTGGCTTTCTTCATGTTCGGATAATGCTACATAATATTCTAACACTCCCGGTACAATGGAGGCAAATACCGAGTAATTGTATCCCACATACCAATACATGGGAAATACTCTGTCCGTAACTTCCCGATTAAGATAAGGGAATATATGATTTTTCATAAAAGTAATATAGAATGCCGCCATCTCCTCATTGAGACAATTTTCGAACACTTTGTTGTAGAGCCACCGATACCACCACCTGTCCAATTTTTATTGAGGTCTTTTTTCTGTGATATCTTTATATATTATTTTCACTCCGAAGTCTTGGTAGATTTTCATGGCATCATTGTCCCAAGAATTATCTCCTTGGGGAAACTCAAATCCTCCGGCCTGTGCAAGTGGGTCTGGTGTCGGGATAATTGAATCATCTTCGTAGCAAGACGTGAATGTGAGACAGAACAATAATATCCATACGTTATATATTGGCTTCATAATTTTCTGTTGTTTAGGATTAACGATCATTATTTTTTTTATAATTTATAGTTAGTTTGTTATGGAAACTCCAACCGTTCCGGACCGAACGGATTTTGTTCCAATAGTAAGTTTCTTTGCAATACATTTGGAGGTATAGTAATACGGAAGGATCATTTTTGTTAATGTATAAATTTTTCCTTCCCATTTGTGCTGTATGGAAGGCATGCCATATCGACGTAAAGTCAAACCAGCGTTGGCCTTCGTAACAAAGTTCTTTTTCTGCGTTCTTCACGTATCTTGGTAATAAGATCATCTCCCACTCAATCCCGAAAAGGATGGTATGTTTCCTTCGATCATATCGTTTTCAGTGGTGCGTTCATAGTGGTGATAGCTTCTCCTTCTGCTTGACTCATGGCGGCAACAGCATAATTCGGATAGCTAAGCTACCGGAAAGAGGTGCGAAATAATCACTGCTTCCGGAGGTGGGGACAAGAACGGAGCGTCTTATATTTGCCATAGGGAAGGCCACGTATTATAAAATATTACATTTGCTTTCTCTGGGACATCTTCATTCCATACTGTATCTCCATGTTAATATAACGATCTTTGCAAAACTGTTAATCAAACTTTCATCTGCTTTTGAATTTTCTTCTGGTATCGTTATTATTCTTACCTTCCTTTTCAATATAAACCTTCGTATTCACCTGTCAAATCTCTTATGGTTCCATAACTCCAGATAACTGGAGAATCATAGGTGCTTGAATGTATAATAAAGGTTCTTTCATACCCGCTTCCGGTGCAGGGATTGTATTCAGATCGCGCAGTGAAAGTTCCAATCTTTGATAACTTTTTTCTTGCATACGTTTTTGCCTCTTTCCAATTTTTCCATAGAGAGCCACACGTGATTTTAATAATTGCACCATAGGTAGGCTAACGAGGTAGTTTTTCTGCTCATATTGTTGTGCGGCGGAGAGAGTCAAGAATAAACGTTCTGCTTCGTTTAGGTCGGCAACAATCTGTAGATATACTTCCTCTACCGTATTTCGTTTCATCAGTACCTCACCTTCATCTCTCATTTTACTGTCAATTTTAGAGGAACTCCTTAATGATTCTTTTGTCGTAATTATATGGAAGTCCGTATTGATTAAATCCAGCATATAATAGAAGAAAAGCCCTCAAAGCATAGGATTGTGCCTTGATGTAATTTTTTTTCAGCTTCTGTACCGGACACTGCTGTCAGTATAATCAAGTGCAGCATTGGCTCTAAAATATATTCATAAAGGTTTCCCCATGTATTGCTTTGGCTCTTGTCCTAATTTTTTGTTGCATTTTCGAACATATTGCTGCCAACTGTACAGTACCTCGAATGTTCCATTTTTTTTCCTGTTCATTTTTCAAATTTAACCCCTCCACTTGATTTTGATCGATATCATCTGCAAGTATTTCCAAATAGGCTAGAAATTTGGTATTCCCTTGTTGGGGGGATAAGCCTCAATAAGCATCTCCTGTAATGCATTGGCATCCTTGGGGATGTATTTGCTTTGTGACTTGGGCTCTAAGAAATCACTGCAGGCAGTGAGACTTGTCAATGTAATTGTATAGATTAAATATTTAAGTTTCATATCTTTCTTTTTGTTTATAGTTTAAAAATCCGATATTAAGTCCCAGTGAAAAGATCGTGGCATGATACTGTTTTTCTAATTCCGGTCGAAGCCATTGAAACGTTTGCTGGCTATTACAAATATGTTATCCATATTAAAATTGATAGCTAGGTTTTTTGCATGGATCTTGTCACACCATTCTTTTTTCATTTGCCATGATAATCCGATGTTACGACAACGTAGGAATGAACCACTGACTACCATAGCATCTGATTTCTCCCACATTTCAATAGCTGATTCTGCACTATCTGTATTAGGCAGGGTCCACCCTATTTCTATCGGCCATGTCGGAAGTCCGGGAATATTTGTGTAGACCTCATCTCCGGGGCTTTTGCCAACGGTTTAGTAAATCGCGGTTTACATTTTTGGTTGATCCGGCATCATACTGCCGCTTCCTTGAAAATCACTGTAAGGTGACGGCAAGCGTTTTTTTACTACCTCCAATAAAAGGGGAGAAACTGGTATTTAATGACAAAGATTTGTAACGGAAACTAAAAACCGAGACCTCCGGTGAAGTACGGCCTTGTTTCTCCGAATATACCAAGTAAGGAGTCGATGGATACTTTTGCTCTTTTCATCTGGGACCTCAAATCGTAGTTGAACATTGGTTTACCATTACCTGTCAAGACCAGCAAAAAAAGAGTATGACCTCAGAATGCACTCAGCGGATAACCCTTCTTTTAATTCATGTGTACTACTCCTCCTCACATTGCTGTGTTTCCTGTCAATTTTGGTTTCTCCACCTTTGTTCCAGTTTTTAGAGGCATTCAGGTCATGTTCAGGGCTGAAATCGCGCTTTGATAGGCGTGAATGATAATGTATTCACTCCCCGATTGTAAATACTCCACTCGTTACGTTTCATATCATCACAATTCCGTATTCGAATGGCAAATCTACGGTATTACTGCATTGGAACGTCTGGTATAATATTCCAGATTCATATAGAACATACGGAACAGTTCCAGATCCACGCCGAAGTTCCAGTTTTGGTACGTTCCTCCTGGTGGAGAGATATGGGATTAGGTATCTAAATAGATAGTGGAGAAGTAGCGATTATATCCGGGTTGTACTCCCTGTTGGCTTAAGATTAGTTCAGACTTTCTCGTGTTAAAGCATTTCCTGAATAAAATTGAATGTTCCTCTCGAAATTAAGTGTAAAGTGATCCATTTCAAATGTTTTTGAAAGAAAGCCTCTTTGCAGTGCTCTCCAGGAGAGACCGAATGAATAAGTCGGTCGATACGATGGTTTATATCCTGCCAAAAACGTTGGCATCGCTTCGTACAGCTGGCATTGACTTTACATAGCGTTCTTGAATGAATATTTTTGAAAGTAGCGAAGAATGAAAAGGAAGTTGTTGGTGTCTGTTCTTTTTGCCAGCCTCTACTATAAATATCTCCTAATATTCCCCAGCCTGGAGGATTGCTGGGAGTTATCACTTCACTTGGTATGGTAGAGCAACGATACGTTCACTTCGTCCGGCACATATTCCCCAAACTTTTTATTGGCTGTTCTTTCGCTGTAGATGAATTGTGGAGTTCCATACCCACAATGCGTTCAATCGGTTATCAGGATTGAATGCTTTACCGAATTGTAATCTCTACTCCTGAATATTGTAGGAATACTGGTTGTCGTTTGTATACAATATACCTCCGAAATGGGTGCTGCGCAGCTTAAATTCAGCACTGGTGAGTAACGGAATTAAAATCGTAGCCGCGATACTCGTTGGCAAATGAGCAGGGGCAATGTTCGGTAGCCCAGCCATTCGTACCACAGTTCGAATAACCCTCCAGAATTGGTAGGTCACTCCAATCAAGAATACAAGCTATCTCAGTGAGGCGGACATGGTTCGAACGGTGCTTTTGAACCGCCGGTTGTCCCGTTCATTGATTAAAAATTGTAGAAAGGGTTTGTATCTACCAGTTTTAGAGTTGTAGCCGTTCCTTTGCATATAATAAGCGTCCGGATCGATGATGCGGTTGGTGTTAGTAGCATAACTCATTGGGTTGACTTCGTTGAAAAAGCCATTTTGTGGTAGAAACACTACCGTTTAAAAGTCAGATTGATAGTTAGCTTTTCATAAGGGCAACATCAGGGCGATATGGCCTGTCATACGTTCGTTGTCGTTACCGATTTCCTGGCCACTGTTATTACTATATCCTATGGATGCTGAATAACTGAACTTGTTTGTTCCGCCGGAAACACTAACGTTGTGAGTATGGCTGAACGAACGGTGTCAGGCAACAGTCTGAACCATATCGTTATAAAGCTTTCTGTATTCGATGTCTAAATATCATGTTCACCAAGCATCCGTAATATACGCTTCATGAGTAATTGATCGTTTTCTATATAATTAACCCCGCATCAAACGCTTCTTTGTGAGAAACGGACACGTTCTTGATCCCATACTAGACGTTGTCCGATGTTGCTGGCGGAGTAGTGTTAGTCGGTCAGTAGTATTTTTTCTTGGTGGTGATTTCTGATTACACCAAGTTAGAGGCAAGTGGTGCTATCTTTCAAGAGCGAGGATATTTTCGATATTTCCATGGATTTGAATTAATGAAATCTGGTTACCGATAATGTCTGCAAATTTTTAGTCATCAGGTCGCCACGTCTAATGTTACCTGAAAATCTTTCTCCTTATAATGCCGTCTACACCCACAAATGGGTCACTGTTTCCTTTGCAAACGTACTGGTACCGGAATCTGAATCTTCGGGGCAGTACCTACACGACTACTTGTATTAAGGTACAACCATACCTGCCACACGTCCTTGTAACATTTGGTCAATAGTGGTATACGAAGGCATTATGATATCCTTGGCTTTGACGCTGGTAGTGATCGAACCTACCAGGTCACGTCGCTGGATGTTCTGGTATAACCGGTTACCACTACTTCGTCTATTTCTGTATTTGAGGAATTGTTTAGAGTGACGTTGATGGTTCTCTTTCCTGTATATTTGACTGTTTTCTTTTCCATTCCGATGAACGAATAGGTCAATATTAGTCCTTCCTGTGCCGGAATGCTAAAGGTGTAGTGTCCGTCCAATCCGGCAATAGCTCCTTGCTTTGATCCTCGAACACTGACCGTAGCTCCCGGAAGTGCTTCACCGCTTGTGTCACGTATCCAACCGCTAATAGTGATTTTGTCAGTTTTTCTTTTCTTGATAACGATAGCACTACCTGAAATTTCGTAAGTGAGATTAGTTCCTTCCAGGCATTCGCAAAATTTCGGTAATTGTTTTGTCTTTTTTTGCTCTTACACTGATATCAGTAATGTTAGCGATATCTTCAGTTGCATACATAAAGATAAATTTTGTTCGATTTTGCAGGTACCAGAGTACTGATTCTAAAGTCTCTTCTCTAAGATCAACCGATATTCTTTTGGTTGTCTTGTGCCTGAATCATAAGTGAAGATAGAGAGAGAATACTCATAAAAAAGCAGACTTGATAATATTTCTGCTCGTACGCGATATCCCTCTGAATAAGGAATGTGCTCGTCTTTTCATAAGCGTTAGTTATAATGTATTAGTAATTATTTATAAGAGATATGCAGAACGCCTTCTCTTTGTTTTATATCTACCAGGTTCAGTTCTTTTATCATGTCAATAATCGGATTCATATTTGCATATCGATTAAGATAGGCTCCAATTTTTACTTGTTTGACAGCATCATCTTCAAATGTGTATTTGAATCCATACCATTTAGAAAGATATGACATGACACTCTCAAGAGGGATATTTTTGAATATGAATGAACCGGATTCCCAAGATGTGTATAATTCTGTATTTACATTGGTTACAGTATTTCTTTTGGAATTCTTGTCAAAAAATGAAATGTTGGTTGGGAGTTAATTCGAAATCTTCGTTTTTACTTTTAATTTTTATATAGATCCATTAATAAGTGTAGTGCTTTCAATATTCTCCGTCTGGATAGGCTCTGACATTGAAAGTTGTTCCTGTCACTTGAATAGAGGTATATGGTGTTTGGACAATAAATGGATGTTCACTGTCTGGAGCAACATCGAAATATGCTTCTCCTTTGATTTGGACAATACGTTGTTCGTTACTGAAGCATACAGGATATATCAATTGGGATTCTGCGTTTAAATGTACTTTCGTTCCATCTGACAAGGTTATGTGACATTCCATTCCATGTAGTGTTTGCAGGGTGTTTTTGATTTCTTTTTATTTGAGGTTTATTGGTAGGCATTTGATAATTGATACCTTTGGAATCAATGATAAACATCTTGCTTGTCCCTTCTGGTAAAGGCTCCTTCCGGAATTTTGAATGTAGTGCCGTTACTTAATGTAACTTCTCCGCCATGTGTGCCGGGATTGATTTCGCTAATCGGTTCTTCAGATATCCATTTATATATAGGATAGGAAACCGGTATCATGAGTAGTAAGATAAGGGCTGCATATCTCATACTTCTTTTCCACAGAAAAAGGTTAGGTGCTTTTCTCCATTTAACAGAGGATAAATCTTTTCCCATGCTTTTTGTGAGGAAAAGCTCTTTATCAACAGTGAGTGTTCTTCATATGTCCTCTGATTTAATATCCGGTCGGCTATCTTTTTGATGTTCCGGATTCTCATTAATCCATTTATGGTAACTCTCATTCTCTTCCAAGGTTGACGAATGAGTGAATATGGAGGCTAATACTTTAGCAATCTTAAATTTTTTCTTTAAATGATTCCATCATTTTTTTCAATTGGTTCGTATATAAAACAATCCAAATGAAAAAATGGGGTAATCAAAAAGTTACTTTATTTGCATAGAAAAAGACATAAGATGTAATTAATTCCTTTTAGGCTTTCTCGGAGTTTGCGATAAGCTATTTTTTTTAACTTATGGACAGTTCCTTCTGAGATTTGCAATTTGTCAGCAATTTCATTGTTTTTTAACCCTTTCATTGAATATAAGATGATATTCCGCATTTGAGTAGGTAATTCTTCTACCGCTTTGCGAACAATGCGAAATGTTTCTTGCTCAATAATCTCAGCTTCGAAATCCATTGTCATATTCTTCTTTCCGTGAAAAAAAGGAATATCTAGTTGTGCGTGTTTGAGGTAATTCAAACATTTATTTCAGTGACAGTATAAAGGAAACTTTTTACTTTCAAGATATCGTTGAAGTCTTCTTTTCGTTCCCAATAAGCCAACAATGCGTCTTGAACAATATCTTTGCAGACTTCTTTATCTTCAACATAGTGAAATGAGAAAACGCAAAGAATAGGGTAGTAGTCGTCAAATAGCTTTTTGAAAGCTTGTTTGTTACCACGCTTGATGTCTGCAATTATATTTTCTATATGTGTGTTCACTGTTTAAAGCGGCGCAATTGGCATAAAAGAGTTTTTTTATCCAATTTTGCTTATTTTCTTCAGCTTTTCTTCTTCGATGATTTTTATCTTTCTTCCGTCAATTGTGATTAATCGTTCTGCGGCGAATTGAGATAAAGTACGAATGGCATTTGAAGTCGTCATATTCGATAAATTAGCCAAATCTTCGCGTGAAAGATAAATGCTTAGGGTAGAACCGTCTTCTTCCAGCCCGTAGCTCTCTTTCAGGAACATCAACGATTCAGCCAGACGTCCGCGGATATGTTTCTGTGTCAGGTTGACGGTACGTTCGTCGGAGATACCGAGGTCAATAGAAAGTTGGCGGATAAAGAACATGGCCAGATCGTTATTCTGAGCAACCAAGGTGGTGATAGCACTCATAGGAATCAGACAGACAACGGAAGGTTCAAAAGCAGCTGCAGCGGTAACGAAGTCCTGTTTCGCAAAGTAGGCGCGGTACGCAAAATATTCCCGCGGTTTGATCATGCGAATAATCTGACTTCTTCCTCCTACACCATCTTTGAAGATTTTTACTTTGCCACTGATGAGACACATCAAATGAGAGGGGGTTTCTCCTTCACAATAAATGGTTTCATTCTTTTTGTAGGTCTGTATCGTATAATTATTCATCAGAAACTCCTTTTGCTCATTGTTTAAAGGAGCTAACATGTCGGATAACGGTTCCGAAATATCTATGTCTGACATATTCATTTTTACCATGGGTGCTACAAAACTGTGTTATACAGCACAAAAGTAAAAATAAAAAATGAGAAAATGAACGAATCTATAAAAAGATTGCACAAAAGCGGTAGCTTTCGTGCAATCTTGAAAACATTTTATTTAGTAAATAACAGTTCCCTATACTTCGGTAGAGGCCATATTTCATCGTCTACTTCCATTTCTAAATGGTCGATGTGATCTCGTATCTGGTCGAGATACGGACGCACTTTATCTTCGTATGCAAATGCTCTTTCCTTGTAGTTTTCAAGGTGGTTGGCTACTTTTCGTGCTTCGGTCATTTCACGGACCAGTATTTTAATGGAGGTCACCCGGTGGGAGATCTCACGAATCAACTCTTTACGGTCGGCGCTCAACACTTCGTATTCTTTGGCAGAGAAGATTTCCTTCATTCCGCGAAGATTTTCGAGCAGGCGATTCTGATAAGCCACGGCAGTCGGCACGATGTGGTTGATAGCGAGGTCGCCCAATACACGGCCTTCAATCTGAACCTTCATGGTGTATTTCTCCAATTCCACTTCCAAACGGCTGTTCAACTCCGTTTCGTTGAAAATGCGTTCGCCGATAAGTACGGATTTGGATTGATTGTCAACGTAGTGCATCAGAGCTTCCGGGACGTGGCAGATGTTGGTCAGTCCGCGGCGTGCAGCTTCCCTGTTTCCATTCTTCGGAATAGCCGTCGCCTTCGAAACGGATCGGTTCGGAAGCGATGATTGTCTCTTTCAGCAGACGGAAGATAGCTTCGTCTTTGCCTACTCCTTCCTCCATAAGCTTTTCCACCGATGCGCGGAATTCGTTCAACTGGTTTGCCATGGCAGCGTTGATAGCAATCATAGCGGCGGCACAGTTGGAAGAAGAACCTGCGGCACGGAACTCAAACCGGTTTCCGGTGAAGGCGAAAGGGGAGGTACGGTTACGGTCGGTTGTGTCGAGCAGAATTTCGGGTATACGTCCGATACCCAGTTTCAGCGTTGTCTTTTCTTCCGGGGTCATTTTCTCGTTTCCCACCTGGCGTACAATTTCGTCAAGAGTTGCCGAAAGTTGTGAACCCAGAAAGCAGGAAAGAATAGCGGGAGGAGCTTCGTTGGCTCCCAGGCGGTGACTGTTGCTGGCACTCATAATAGAAGCACGCAATAGATTCTGGTTCTTATAAACCATCATCAGCACATTCACCAGGAAAGTAAGGAATAGCATATTTCCTTTCGGATTCTTGCCCGGTGCAAACAGGTTGACGCCTGTGTCGGTACAAAGCGACCAGTTGTTGTGCTTGCCCGAACCGTTCACGCCGCTATAAGGTTTCTCGTGCAGAAGCACGTTGAAGTGATGCTTACGGGCAATACGTTTCATCAAGTCCATGACAAGCTGGTTGTGGTCGTTTGCCAGATTACAGTTTTCGAAGATAGGAGCCAGTTCGAACTGGTTGGGTGCTACCTCGTTATGACGTGTCTTGGCGGGAATACCCAGTTTGTGGCATTCGATTTCGAGTTCTTTCATAAATGCCGTGACGCGTGGAGGGATAGAGCCGAAATAGTGGTCTTCCAACTGTTGATCTTTAGCGGAAGAATGTCCCATAAGTGTCCGTCCTGTCAGGCAGAGGTCGGGACGTGCATTATATAAGGAGGAGTCAACAAGGAAATATTCCTGTTCCCAGCCCAGGTTTGTATATACACGAGTGATGTTTTTGTCGAATAGCTGGCAAACTTCCGTAGCAGCTTTGTCTACGGCAGCGAGTGCTTTTAGCAATGGAGTTTTGTAATCCAGTGCTTCGCCTGTGTAAGAAATAAAGATCGTGGGAATACAGAGAGTTGTGTCTACAACGAATGCCGGAGAAGAAACGTCCCATGCCGTATAGCCGCGAGCTTTCGAAAGTATTGCGGATGCCACCGTTGGGAAAAGAAGAAGCATCCGGTTCCTGCTGGATAAGCAGTTTGCCGGAGAAGCGTTCGATGACTTCACCGTCTTCACCGAATTCGATAAAGCCGTCGTGCTTTTCGGCTGTTCCGTCTGTCAGGGGTTGGAACCAATGGGTGTAGTGAGTAACGTTGAGCGACTTCGCCCAGCTTTTCATGCCGTTGGCAATCAGGTCGGCTATTTCACGGTTGATAGGTGTACCTTTTTCGATAGCGTCGATTACCGCTTTATAAGCTTCTTTGGGAAGATACTCTTGCATCTTCTTGCGGTCGAACACATGGCTGCCATAATAATCAGAGAGTTTGTTGGAAGGAGCGGTCACTTCCAAAGGTTTCCGGTTGGAAAGCTCTTGCAGAGCAAAAAAACGCATTTTTGACATAAATAGTCTACTTTTATTGGTTGCTGGGCGCAAAATTATATGTTTTTTTCTGAAAGTACCCCTGTTTTTGTAGGGGTATTTTTGAAAATAAGTGTTTTTTTGAGAAATACCCCTACTTTTTTGTGGGGAAGGTAGACTTTTTTCTTGTATTTTATAAAATATAGAAGGAGATGATACTAATTGAAACTTTAGTTTTATAAGTTTGCTGTTGGTTCAAAGCAAGTTTATTATTGGGCAACAGGAAGTTTGTTATTAGTAGATAAGCTGATAACAACTATTAATTGATAACTCTTTTTAGTGACACATTGCCTTTGCTTTTCGATATTCTTTTTTATATTTGCCTGCGTTAATGAAGGAGATACGACGATTGAGAGATAAAATATTGATAGGATGCATATTGTGTCTGTTCTCTTTTATACCAAAGGGGGCAGCCAATAATTATATAATGAATCCTTATACCAGTACGGAGATCTCGGCTGACTCCATTATCGAACGTGTCATGACTTTTGCCCCTTTGTATGAGACAATAGTAAGCGATTATCGCGCGAACCTATATATAAAGGGTAGAATGGATATCCAGAAGAAGAATTTTATTCTCCGTTATGTACCTTCCATGTTCCGTTTGCAAAAGGGGGTTCGCGAATATCTGCTTGAAACATATAGTGATCTTCATTATACGGCTCCCAATATTTACGATCAAAAAGTAAAAGCCTCCCAGGGAACAGTGAGGGGAAACAGGGGATTGCCGGGGTTGCTCGAATATTTTAGTGTAAATATCTACTCGGCTTCGCTTTTAAACGATGAACGCCTGATGTCACCTCTTGCCAAGAACGGACAGAAATTTTATAAATACCGGATAGATAGTGTAATGGGCGACCCCAATAACCTTGACTACCGGATACGCTTTATCCCCAAAACGAAAAGCGATCAGTTGGTAGGAGGTTATATGATTGTCAGCAGTAATGTGTGGAGCGTACGGGAGATACGTTTCTCGGGACGGTCGGAACTGATTACCTTTACTTGCTGGATTAAAATGGGAGAAGTGGGCAAGAAAAAGACGAGTTTCTGCCGGTTCGATATGACGTGGAGGCCCTCTTTAAGTTTTTGGGAAACAAGGTTGACGGCTCCTATACGGCTTCTTTGGATTATAAGTCGATCGAACTGAAAGAGAAGAAAACACGTAAGAAAGAAAAGAAGAAGTATAACCTGTCAGAATCTTTCTCGTTGCAGTGCGATACGAATGCCTACAAAACAGACGCTTCGACTTTTGCCATACTTCGTCCTATTCCGTTGGCGGACGATGAGAAGAAACTGTATCAGGACTACCAGTTAAGACGCGATACTGTGGTTAGTCAGAAGAAAACGAAAAGCCAGGCTTTTTGGGGAACAATGGGTGACTTGATGTTGGAAGATTATAAATTCAATTTATCCAATATCGGAAGTGTCCGTTTCTCTCCGTTTATCAATCCGCTTTTGTTCAGTTATAGCGGTAGCAACGGGTTGTCCTATCGGCAGGACTTCCGGTATAACCGCCTTTTCAGGGGCGATAAGTTGCTCCGCATTGTCCCTCGACTGGGGTATAACTTCACCCGGAAAGAGTTCTATTGGGGACTGAATGCCGACTTTGAGTATTGGCCTCAAAAGCGGGGATTCTTCCGGCTGAATGTGGGTAACGGTAACCGTATTTATAGCAGTAAAGTGTTGGATGAACTGAAAGCCATGCCGGACAGTATCTTTAATTTCGACCTGATTCACCTGGATTATTTTAAGGACTTATATTTCAATTTCTTCCATAGCGTTGAAGTTACTAACGGGCTGGATATAAGTGTCGGTTTCTCGGCGCACAAGAGAACTGCAGTGGAGCGTTCCCGCTTTGTTATTACCGGTGATTATCCGATGCCGCCTCCCGAGTTTATGGATAAGTTCAAGAATACCTATATCAGTTTTGCCCCTCGTATCCGTGTGGAATGGACGCCGGGACTTTATTACTACATGAACGGAAAGCGTAAGATAAACCTCCGTTCTTTCTACCCCGACTTTCTCGGTCGATTACGAACGGGGTATAAAGGATGTGTTCAAAAGTACGGGGGAATATGAAAGGATAGAGTTCGACCTTCAACATCAAATCCGTTTGGGACTGATGCGTAATATCTATTACCGCTTCGGATTCGGCGCATTCACCAATCAGGACGAACTGTATTTTGTGGACTTTGTCAACTTTTCACGTCACAATCTTCCCGTAGGGTGGAATGATGAAATCGGTGGTGTGTTTCAGGTGCTTGACGGACGTTGGTACAACTCCTCCCGCCGTTATGTACGCGGACATTTCACGTATGAGGCTCCGTTCCTTGTCCTGCGGCATTTGATGAAGTATACTCGTTATGTACAAAATGAACGGATCTATGTCAGCGCCCTTTCCATGCCACATCTTCAACCTTATTTGGAAGTGGGATACGGCATTGGCACACATATCTTTGATCTCGGAGTTTTTGTGAGCAGCGAGAACTGGAAGTTTGGCGGGATAGGCTGTAAGTTTACATTCGAGTTGTTTAACCGATAGTTTTCTGCGTTCCGGTTGGATATCCGGGAATTATTTTTCTACCTTTGTGTAGAAGAGGATGAGGGCAGAATTTAGCACAAGAGAGGTGTAGTCGCCTCATAAGCACAGGTATTTTCCTAGAAAATAAATTACTAGGTATACATACCTAAATTTATTTTAGTAAATAACTCATCCTCTTCTCCTTAGTTTTATACAGATGCACAATGAACAAAATTCTAATAACGATACTTATTATCACCGGCTTTTTGATTTATAAAATGATTTCCTCGAGCAGGAGACAAGAAGGGTATAAAAGGTGGAAAGCAACAGGCGGTGGTAAAGAAGAAAAGGTTGATAAAACAAAATGGGAGCGAGGATCCTGGCTTCGTCATGCAATGGGTGTTACTACTCCGGTGGTCCCCTATGCTCCGAGATTTGAAAAAAGAGGCTGTAATCTGGTGTGCTGCTCTGTTAGGAGTGGAAGTGAACCGCCTGGAAGAAATATTGAACAATGTTTCCGGGCATTATCAGGAGTTTTGGATGAGAAAGAGAAGCAGAGGGTATCGTATGATTTCTGCTCCGGACAAGGATTTGCAGGCTATCCAATCTACTATTTATTCGCGTATTTTATCATCGGTGACGATAGTTCATCCGGCAGCCGTCGGTTTTCGCTGCGGTCGGTCTGTGGTGGACAATGCTGCTCCTCATTTGGGTAAGCGGTATGTGTTGAAAATGGATATTCATGATTTCTTCGGCTCTATACGAAGCCCGAGAGTGAGGCAGACATTTAAGAAAATAGGTTATCCGGAGAATGTGTCGAAAGTACTGGGGGCTTTGTGTTGCCTGCACAGGCATTTGCCGCAAGGAGCGCCTACAAGTCCGGCTTTAAGTAATATTGTGGGATACGAAATGGACAGGAAACTCGCAGCGTTGGCGGCGGAATACGGGTTGACTTATACCCGTTATGCCGACGACCTAACCTTTTCGGGAGATGTGTTTCCGAAAGAGCAGATCATCCCTCAAGTCAAACGGATTATCCGTGATGAGAAGTTCGAGCCGAACCATAAAAAGACTCATTTTATGAATCAGAGTAGTAGGAAGATTATTACGGGGGTGTCTGTCGCTTCCGGTGTGAAGGCTGACTATTCCTAAAAAGCAAAAAAGAGGGAGATTCGCAAGAATGTTTATTTCATCCTGACGAAAGGTCTGGCAGAACACCAGCGCAGGATCGGCTCTCATGATCCTGCTTATCTGAAACGGCTTATCGGAATGCTTTGCTATTGGCGGGCGATAGAACCGGACAATACCTATGCATCCGATTCCATTGCTGCTTTGAAACGTTTGGAGAAAGGGTATTAGTCTGCAATCGTTACTTTTTCATTGTCTATTTTGGCATAATTTTTTTTTATGGCTTTATTGATTCCTCTCTGCATGACAGTGTCTATGTTTGATCCCATACGTGTGAAACCGAATTCTTGTGCGCACGCTTTTCACCAAATCCCGCCAAAGGAAGACTGATAGAATCAGCCAATAGTTGCCGTACTGCGTTGGCTATCTCTTCGGGTGGCAAATCTGTTGCATCCCGATCGGACTCGGGGCGGTAACCGGAATAGAGACAGCATTGTACTTCATCTTTCCAGAAGAAGACGAGACCATCGTATGTGGTACGGTAGAGGTGAAGGCTGTCGAAGATCTTTTCCAGATGCGCTTCTATCCGTTGTCCCAACCGGCTGATTCCCCATTCGACCAGAACCTTTTTGCAGAGTAATGATTTGCTGATGGGGGCTTCGTTTTCTATGAGTTTCCGGATTTGAAAGATAAGAATAGGGATGTTCTCCGTAGCGAAGAAATCTTTCGAAGAATATTTGTTCGGGTTCACTTTCGTGCTGTTATACTTTCGTTGGGGAATATTGGCGGAGATTATTTCCGGTTTTGCGAAAACCGGTGTTGTCTTTAGCGATACTTCCTTTATCGGTGCCTCGTTTAGTGTTACTTCTTTTATTTGCCCACCTTTTATGGGTTCTTTGCTGCGTGTTTCTTTCCGGGTTGGTTCTTCCTGCCGAGGTTCTTTTTGTTTGGAAACGGAGGTTCCTTTGCTGATTGCTTCCTGTATGGATGCAATGACTTCATCCGGCTTCTCCCACCAGTCCATTGTCCAAATGCGGCAGATGTTCCAACCGAGTGCTTTCAATACATTGTTTTGGACAATCTCACGGTCGCGTGCGGTTTTCGTACGTTTGTAGTTCTTTCCGTCACAGATGATACCTAGTTGATAATTGGATGTGTTTTGAGGATTCACAATTCCAATATCAATTTTATAGCCAGAACATCCGATGTCCGTATGTACGGTATATCCTAAAGAGCGTAGTTTGTCCGCTATGATATTTTCGATAGATACCGTTTCTTCCGATAAAGAGGGAAGGGGAGCTGCCGGGTGTGTTCCTTGTACCTTTTTCCGCATATTCGAGAAACCGTTTCAGTCCGGCCACTCCGATAGACGAAGTCCGGTTGAGGTCTATCATATCCGATTTTAAAGTAGAGAAGATTATCATCTCATACCGGGCACGGGATACGGCTACATTCAGTCGCCTTTCTCCGCCGATCCGGTTTAACGGACCGAAATTCATGCTGACGCACCCTTCGGAATCGGGACCATAGCCGACAGAGAAAAAATGACATCCCGCTCGTCTCCCCTGCACATTCTCCAGGTTCTTGATGAACAAAGGTTCTTCACTTTCCAGTGCAAGTGTTTCCAGTTCGGGGTGAAAGATGAAGAGGTCGGATAGCAAATCTTCTATCAATGCTTGTTGGACGACGCTGAAAGTAACAACACCGATACTCTTCCGCCTTAATTCTTCACTTCTTAATCTTCTTGCTATTTCGTCTACTACGGCTTGTGCTTCCGCCCGGTTTTGGCGGGACTTTCCTTTGTCATAGTAACCGTCGATTGCTACCATTCTCACTTTGGATTCAATGTTGTCCGGAGACGGGAAGGTCATTAGTTTATTGTCGTAATATTCCGAATTGCTGAAGGCGATAAGGCTCTCATGTTTGCTTCGGTAGTGCCATAACAGATATTTGGAAGGAATAGACAGTGCCAGGCAATCATCGAGAATGCTTTCGAGGTCTTCCAGTTCTATATTATCCTCGTCAACGGTGTTGACGGAGAAGAAGCTGGTGGGAGGCATTTGTTTCGGGTCACCTACGATCACTACGTTCTTGCCGCGTGCAATAGCACCTACGGCTTCGTAAGTCGGCATTTGTGAGGCTTCGTCAAAAACGATCAGATCGAATTTATCCGCATCTGCGTCAATGTATTGGGCTACGGAAAGCGGACTCATCAACATACACGGGCACATACGCGACAGTAGAGTGGGGATCTGGTCGAACAACTTGCGGATAGATATGCCACGTGCATTGTTGCGGATATTCTTCTGGAGTATGCCGACTTCGGAACTCTGGATTGCTGCATGAGTAAAGGACGGAATGTTTGAAGCTAATCTGGCGAACAACTCTCTTTGGGTGATTGTCTCAAAATTCGTCGATATTTGTTTGTATTTCGCTATGATATCGTTGAATATCTTGCCGTTGAATAATTCCAGTGTCGGCTCTTTTGAGATAATATAGCGGATAGCTGCCTGATAAAAACTCTTGTGGAAGCTGTCGATAAGCTGGTCGGTCGGGATATTCTTCTCTTTATATTCCAGGGCAATGAATCCTATACCCAGTTTATCCAGTTGGCGGTATGCCTGGAGCCACTGGTACCAGTCTTTGAGCCTTGTCCAGATTTTCTTTGTGGAGGCGGGCTTTTGCCAGAGCGGTGTTTATCCAGTCGGCAGAGTTCATGTAAAGCGTTTCGGCAGATATGCCCAGCGTGGAAGAAAGCCGGTTCTCAATGTTTACCAATCTTTCGGCAAGTTGGTATAATTCATTTAGGGAATGGGCGTGCATATCTCTGAATGACCGGAGCCCTTCCGTTAGCTTGCACGGACAGGTTTTTGCTTTGATTTGCGTTGCCTTGGCAATATTCTTCGAATAATTCAGTAGAAGGGAATGGAGGACTCCCATATCATTAATGATCTGTTCAATTGTGCTCCAGTCTTCACTTTTTCCGAAGCCTCCGAACAGGGAAGGCAGCCTGTCAGCGTGTTTCCGGACGAATTCCGCTTCTTCCTGATAATGGATGATTTGGTGGAGCAGGGGCTTGACGGCTTCCGGTTTGACAGGCTTCAAAAGCATATAGATTGATTGCCTTTTTGATTTTTTTCTGTCCGAAATATCTGGGAAGAAACCATTGGGCGCTCACCCTGTTCCATTCTGCGAGCATTTGTGTTGCATTTATTTCGAGAATCTCTTTGGTGAATCCGGTTTCTACAGTTGCTTTTATCTCATCACGTTTCCTGCCACGAGCGGACACTTCGCGATATTCGTCGAGAGTCTCGCTCAATGAAGATGCTGTCAGCAATCCGGGAGTGAGTTCGGGAATGTCGAGTACTTTTCGGACAATGTCCGCTGTCGTTTGGAAATCCATGCGTGTGGGGTACATATCCGTATCTTTCAGTAGTGTGGGAAATACGGATAACTTCGGCTGAATTGTGCTCAGCAAGTCGATGAAAGTGCTCAGTAATTGGGCAGCTTCTTCTTTTATGGCAGACGAATATTCCGCAATAGAGATTCCCGATAGCGGATGTTGATAAGGATGTCCGCAAGCATTGGCAGTTCTTACCAGAGTTTCGACAGCTTCTTTCCATTCGGAGAATGTTTCTTTGTTCAATGTATCCAGATAGCTTTGCGGAATATCAAAACAAGGCTCTCCGTCTGTTGATTGATAGTGGATAATGGCATCGTATAAAGAAATGCCGAAAGGATATTCCTTATGTAAGGCTTCTGTGTATCCGTTTAATTCCGCCCGCAGTTGCAACAAGCGTTCCGCTTCCTTTTTAAATTCTTCGGGAGAAGTCTGTTTGATGATTTCGGTCGTTTCTCTAAGTTGTGAGATAACGGCGGATTTCTTAGTCTTGTTGGAGTGAATTTCCAGGCAGAAGGAGCAAGTCCGATCGCTGCCAACCTGTTTTGAACAACAGAGAGGGCAGCCATTTTTCTGCTAGCAAATAATACACGTTTGCCGTTGTATAAAGCATTGGCGATAATGTTGGTAATGGTTTGCGACTTTCCCGTGCCCGGAGGGCCGTGCAGGATGAAAGTCTTGTCGTGTACCGCTTCATAGATAGCCTCCAGTTGTGACGAATCGGCAATAATAGGCAATACGATATCTGCCGGAGACAGTTCCTTATCCATGTAGGTGGCATCTATTTCTTCAGTTGTGGCATTCCATTCTATCTTTCCGTTGATGAGGCTCGAAACAATTTTATTCTGGGTCAGTTTATTGGCATTGTTGTGGATATCATTCCACATGATAAACTTGTTAAAGGAGAATATTCCCAGGATAGCCTGTTCTTCCACGTCCCATTTGCGCTGGTTCTTAATGCTGTTTCGGATAATGGAGTAGATAAGCTTGACGTTTACACCGCTTTCATCAGTCGGCAACGGGTCCAGTCCGGGGACGGAGATCCCGAAGTTTTGGCGGAGCATTTCCAACAAGGTGATATTCATCATCGTTTCCTCCTCACGTGAACGGATGACGTATCCTTTGGCCGCTGACTTACGGATGATTTCTACCGGTAACAGCAGGATAGGAGCATAGCGGGGACGTTCGCTGGAAGGTGACTCGTACCATTTTAGCAGTCCGAGAGCGAGATAAAGCGTATTCGCCCCGTTTTCTTCAATAGAAGTACGGGAAGAACGGTACAAGTGGGTAAGCGCTTTGCTCAAATCATTTTCCGGCAGATAAAAACGTAATCTTTTTCTGGGAAAGCCCGAATTTACAAAATCAGTAATCGGGTCGGAAGCCGGTATTGAAGAATAGATCCCGAACTCCATGCCCGGATTCTCCCAGTCGGAAGGACGGTGCAGGATGCGGAACTCTTCCCCGTCTGCTAAAGCGTCTTCCAGGCAGGAGAGATTGGCGGGAATTAGTTGAAGCGTGTTTTTGGTAATCCGGATATTCAGCAGGTTGTTGCGCAGGCTTAGGTCTAATAGCCGTCGTTCCCACAATAGTTGTTTGGTTATGACCGTCTGCGTTTCGTTGCCGGATAAATCGTATGGATTGATACTTTGCGGGGTGGCATAAGCCGTATCTTTATTATATAAAGCGGTATCTTCTTCTATTTCCCAGATCTGTCCGTTCAGTACCCGTTGCGGTACGGGACGGATTCCCGAATGCCTTGCCCGCTTGACATCTATCGCAAGGATGAACTTGCTTGAATCGGTTAGTTTGCCGTTTGCGCTTTTCACTGCGTCATCGAAGTCGGAATGCTGTCCCATGTTCATGCAGGTCGTTTCAACCAGCGTGATGTCATAAATCCCCTCGGCAGTCCTTTTGGTTAATAGCGAAACATCATCAATTGTAGCGTCCGGAAAAGTTTCGGGCACCAGCCAAGCACCTGCAAAGGCGTGTCCCCGGGCGATGATGAGGAGAGCATTCAGTCCGATAGCTTCCAGGCAGGAGGCGTAAAAGCAACGCCATATCCAGGCAAGTCCCCAGCTTCTGAGCCAGGACGGAATCGGTGAGCCGGATGCGTTGCCCGTACTCCTCAAAGCTAGCCGGGATAGTGCTGTAAATAATCTGCTGCTCGGTGATAGCAGTATAGACGGCGGCCATTTGCTTTCTTACCCTGTCCGGGTTACGGCTCTGGTATTCGTCCAGTGACGGATTTCCTGTCCACTGCTTCAGAATGGTAGCGGCTCGTTTGATGACGGGCGAAATAACAGCATGATTGGGAGTGATGAACGCAGCCAGCATTTCGGGCAGGACATTGAGTCCGCCCCATTGGTCATAAGCGAGAATATCAATCGGATACGTTTGCGAGAATATAGCTTTCGTTTCTGACGTGATTTCTACTTTCAGGCTGCCTGATAATCTTTCGGTCAGTTGGGTGAAATAATTGGTGGACAAGGTGAGATTGAAAGTTTGCAGACAGACCCGGTCGTTAGCCGGAATTGCTTCTATAACTGTTGGAACAGAATTACCAAAGGCCGGTTCGGTGGTGATTTGCACTTGTACATCTTTCAGTGGAGCATGTGTCGTGTTCTCAATTGAAATCTGATGAATAATAGATGCGCCGTTCTGCTGCATCGCAAAATTAATAAGCGGCAAATAGTCGCATTGCACCTTGACTTTGTCCAATCTCGTCCATGGCTGAGCTATATAAATTAAGACTTTGCAATATTACAAAAAATAAGGATATAAGCATCTTTTCTTTTGGCATTCTTTTGGCAATCAAGAAAATATTTCTACCTTTGCGCCCGATTTATAGATAATATAATGTCTTATTTAATTAAAGTATTAAACAATTTATTTATTAATGGAAAACTTAAAGAACGTAGCTCCTATTGAAGATTTCAACTGGGATGCTTATGAAAACGGTGAAGCGGTAACAAACGCAAGCCACGAAGAACTTGAAAAAGCTTACGACGGTACGCTTAACAAAGTTAACGACCGTGAGGTTGTTGACGGAACCGTAATCGCAATGAACAAGCGTGAAGTAGTTGTGAACATCGGTTACAAATCAGACGGTATCATCCCTTTGAATGAATTCCGTTATAATCCTGACCTGAAAGTAGGTGATACAGTAGAAGTATACATCGAAAATCAGGAAGACAAAAAAGGACAGCTCGTTCTGTCACACAGAAAAAAGCCCGCGCTACTCGTTCTTGGGACCGCGTGAACGCTGCTCTGGAAAATGAAGAAATTATCAAGGGTTACATCAAGTGCCGCACTAAGGGGTGGTATGATCGTTGACGTATTCGGAATCGAAGCATTCTTGCCGGGTTCTCAGATCGACGTTAAACCGATCCGTGACTATGATGTATTCGTTGGCAAAACAATGGAATTCAAAAGTTGTTAAGATCAACCAGGAATTCAAAAACGTTGTTGTTTCTCACAAAGCCTTATCGAAGCCGAATTGGAACAACAGAAGAAAGAAATCATCGGTAAACTCGAAAAAAGGACAAGTTCTTGAAGGAACTGTTAAAAATATCACATCTTACGGTGTATTCATCGACCTTGGCGGCGTAGACGGTTTGATCCACATTACAGACCTTTCTTGGGGACGCGTTAGCGATCCGAAAGAAGTTGTTGAACTGGATCAGAAACTTAACGTTGTTATCCTTGACTTCGATGACGAAAAAGAAACGTATCGCTTTTTGGGTCTGAAACAACTTACTCCGCATCCATGGGATGCTCTTGATCCCTGACTTGAAAGTTGGTGACAAGGTGAAAGGTAAAGTTGTTGTTATGGCTGACTACGGTGCATTCATCGAAATCGCTGCCGGCGTAGAAGGTTTGATCCACGTTTCAGAAATGTCTTGGAGCCAACACCTGCGTTCTGCACAGGACTTCATGAAGGTAGGCGATGAAGTAGAAGCTGTTGTGTTACACTTGACCGCGAAGAACGTAAGATGTCTTTGGGTATCAAACAACTGAAACAAGATCCATGGGAAACTATCGAAGAAAAGTATCCTGTTGGTTCTAAGCATACTGCTAAAGTACGCAACTTCACTAACTTCGGTGTATTCGTAGAAATCGAAGAAGGTGTAGACGGCTTGATCCACATCTCTGACCTTTCTTGGACTAAGAAAGTGAAACACCCGTCAGAATTTACTCAGATTGGTGCTGACATTGAAGTTCAGGTATTGGAAATCGACAAAGAAAACCGTCGCTTGAGCCTTGGTCACAAACAACTCGAAGAAAATCCTTGGGATGTATTCGAAACTGTATTTACAGTAGGTTCTGTACACGAAGGTACGATCATCGAAATGTTGGATAAGGGTGCTGTTGTAGCTCTTCCTTATGGTGTAGAAGGTTTCGCAACTCCGAAACACCTTGTAAAAGAAGACGGTTCACAAGCTCAGCTGGATGAGAAACTTGAATTCAAAGTGATCGAATTCAACAAGGACGCTAAGAGAATCATCCTGTCTCACAGCCGTATCTTCGAAGATGTAGCTAAAGCTGAAGAAAGAGCTGAAAAGAAGGCTGCTTCCGGTGCTAAGAAGACATCTAACAAGAGAGAAGATTCTCCGATGATCCAAAACCAAGCTGCTTCAACTACACTGGGCGATATCGACGCTCTTGCTGCATTGAAAGAACAGTTGGAAGGAAAGAAATAATAAGAAGTATTTCCAGATAAATAAAAAGGCGTTCCGGTTATTCGGGACGCCTTTTTGTGTTTACGGATATGATGTCGTATGAAAGAGGAACTGAATTTTATATGGATAACAGGGATGATAGAGACAGTCTATTGTAACTTTTTTCTTTATTCTTTGCAAGATTGAATCTGAAATACTCTATCTTTGCATGAAATGGAAAAATTTGAAGCTACATATATTAGGATGCGGTTCCGCTTTTGCCTACCACGCGCCATTTCGCGACGTCCCAAGTCGTGAAGTTGCGTGAAAAGTTGTTTATGATCGACTGTGGAGAGGGTGCGCAGATGCAGTTGCGCCGCTCCCGGCTGAAGTTTTCCCGTTTGAATCATATCTTTATCTCCCATTTGCATGGCGACCATTGCTTTGGCTTGCTGGGGTTAATTTCTACATTCGGGCTGTTGGGCAGGACTGCCGATTTGCATATCCATTCCCCGGAAGGACTTGAAGAACTGTTTGCTCCGATGCTTGCCTTCTTTTGTAAGACGCTGACGTATAAAAAGTACTCTTTTTCACGAATTTGAAACGAAAGAACCGGCACTTATCTATGACGACCGTTCGGTGACGGTAACTACGATCCCCCCTGAAACATCGTATCCCTTGTTGCGGATTCCTGTTTGAAGAGAAAGCAACGCCCGAATCATATAATCAGAGACATGGTGGACTTTTACAAAGTTCCTGTCTACGAGTTGAACCGGATTAAGAACGGGGCGGATTTTTTTGTCACTCCCGAGGGAGAAGTGATTGCAAACTCCCGCCTGACACGTCCTTCGGCTCCGGCGAGAAAATACGCTTATTGTTCCGATACAATGTATCTGCCTAAGATTGCCGGACAGATAAAAGGAGTAGATTTACTTTTCCACGAATCAACCTTTGCACAGACGGAACAGGCACGTGCCAAGGAGACTTACCATACAACGGCTGCGCAAGCTGCCCAACTGGCTTTGGACGCAGAGGTGAAACAATTGGTTATCGGACATTTCTCAGCTCGTTATGAAGATGAATCGGTATTGCTCAATGAAGCGGCGGCTATCTTCCCGCAAACGATATTAGCGAAAGAAAATCTATGCATTGACGTTGACGGAGGAACTGCGCATGAAAAGTAAAAAGACTTCTATGGGGTATGGTGATAGGATTGATAGCTTGTCTGGCAGCCTGTAAAAAAGAGCAGCCTCAATCTCCGATACCCGATTCTCCGGCTTCCTTGCAGAAGTTGTTCAATCCCGCTTATCAAATCAGTACGGACAGCATACACCGGATGATTCGCTCATATCTGGACGAGAATAAACAGGTTACTCCCTGGGACTCGGCTCTAGTAGCTTATTATCAGGAGAAAGATGAATTCTTCTGGCTGAATGATTCTCTGGTATCCGATAAACCGCCTACACAGCCAGCAGACTCTCTGTTATACTGGTTAGGAAATATCTCGAAACATGGTATTCATCCGGGGCTTTACCTTACAGATAGTATTCGTAACGATTTGGAGCAAATACGTACCTTGCAACTGCAAGGGAAAAAAAGACAATGAATCGCTTGCTGGCCGACGTGGAATATCGGTTGACATCTGCTTACCTGTCCTATGTTTGCCGACTGAAGTTCGGCTTTCTGCCTCCCGAACGGAGGTGGAACGATTCGATCGATCGGATTCCTTTAAAACGCTGCGACAAGGAGTTTGCATTGGCAGCTCTCGATTCTCTGCGGACAGATGCAAATGCGGCTTTCCGACGGGCGCAACCTTCCTCCCGGTTTTATAAAAAGATGCAGGAAGAACTGGAACGCGTGAACTCCTGGGGTGAAACGGATACGACAGATTATTACCGAAACCGCCTGCTGGTGAATATGGAACGTGCGCGTTGGCAATATGCATTGGAGAAGGGAAAGAAATACGTGGTTGCCAATACGGCCGCCTTTATGCTGCAAGCTGTCAACGAAGAAACGGATTCCATTTTGGAAATGCGTATTTGTGTGGGAAGTGTGAAGAATAGGACTCCGCTGTTGTCGAGTAAAATCTACTATATGGAATTGAACCCATATTGGAATGTTCCCCAAAGTATTATCAGGAAAGAGATTATCCCTACTTACCGCAGGGATACGACATACTTTTACCCATGTAACCGGATGAAGGTATACGATAAAAATGGCACGCAGGTAGATCCGCATAGCATTAAATGGGCGAAGTATGCAGGAAAAAGGCGTTCCTTATACGGTGAAACAGGATAATAAAGCCGGTAATTCATTGGGGCGTATTATTTTCCGTTTCCCGAACCCTTTATTCCGTTTATCTGCATGATACGCCTTCCAAGTGGGCTTTCAGTCGGAAGAACCGCGCAGTGAGTCATGGTTGTGTCCGTCTGCAAAAAAGCGCTCGACTTTGCATTCTTCCTGCTGAAAGAGCCGGATGAATTGTTGGAGAAGACCGTATCCGCATTGCCATGGATATCAAACCGGTAAGCGAGGAAGGAAAAAATTGCCTATCAGCGCGGCTTACCGTGAACTGAAGCATTACAGCCTCGAACAATACATACCTTTATTTATAGATTATCAAACTGTTCATCTGTCGGCCGATAATAATATGCGGTATTGTGGAGGACATTTACAATTATGAATCCGTCTTTATTAGAGGCGATGAAAAGCCTGAATTTGAAACCATAAAATAAA
>VOFK01002922.1_pt1 | contig 38829 bp, 45 predicted proteins | sample 5384121 | NCBI WGS metagenome assembly VOFK01 (sample SAMN12384730, study PRJNA508395) | human gut metagenome | isolation source: healthy gut J | host: Homo sapiens | reverse complement strand
TCTAACAACTATGGAATATTCAATTACTGACTTTTCACTTCTTAAAGCTTTATATAAGTATAAATACTGCAATTGCCCTCTTTCATAATTCATCACCAATGTATAGCCCAAGTCTTTTCTATCTTTTTCTCGACTATATCTATGATATGGATCTACGATTTCATATGGATTCACATTCTTTTCATTCTGTCCAATATACCTCTATTTCCTTTAACGTTTTTTTTCTTTATATTCATTCAATCTTACATTGTTTATGTATATCGTCCCTGACTGTGGCTCGTATAAATGTGCAATTGGGTTAATTAATGTTGATTTACCACTACCACTAGGACCACAATTAACCATATATATTTCCATTTCAAAAATGCAGTGAACAATCCTTTCAAAACAAGATTCTCATTGTATCCAAATGAACATGATCCAAATCGATACAGCAAATATTACCATTCAATAATTTTTGTTTCCAAAATGTAACTTACTCTTAATTTTCAACAATGCGAATACTTTTCTTGCGCTTTCTTTGCAGATGGAATATTCTCCATTTGCGTACGTAATTCATAAATCGGGTCATCTAATAAATCAATATAATAAACAAACAAATAAATAAAACTTAAATTTATATTTTGTGTACATCCAATCAATAAAACTATAAATTTAATCATACCAAAAAATTAAAAATAGTGGAAATCCACAATTGATAAGATATAAATCCAGAAATCAGATCTGATTTAAAAAGCAAATTGAATGAATGTATTTAACTTTTTTCCAAATAAGGTTCCCTATTAATTTTTTTAATTCTGTCATCATTAAATAACACGTTGAAAACATATCAAATAAATTTTGATAAGCTTGCTTCGTTTGCGCCCACTTAACTTCAGAAACTTTATTAATCCAACGAAAACAATAAAAAAAGAAAAATTAACATAACAATAAGCGAAACACCTATTATCCATGACTTTATAAATGCGATACATACCACCCCTAAAAGAAATAAAATATCTTTCAATAAAGTCATTAGAAACACTAAATAAAACTCAATAACTTGCGAACTATCATTTTCTACTGTTTGTGTTAATTCACCAACACTCCTCTTCAAAACATCCTCATAGTCCATATAAACCAGATTATGTATCAATTTCATTCTTAACCTTTTTGAAAAAATTCCAATACATAGATCCACTTAAAATCAAATCACATATATTAACAATCATTTTTCCAACAATCAAACTACATACAATCACAAAAATACTATTCACCGTTGATTGAACTGTCAGTATCTCAGAAACAAAAAATTGGATATATTATTTGAATTAAGGATAATACAACAATCAATAAAAAATGCAGTAATAACTGAAAATAATCTCTCTTCTCTATCATACATACCTCTTTTCAAATCTGAGAATTCATTATAAAACTGAACCAAAACTCTGTAAATGCTCCCATGTTTACTAACTGTATCTTTCTTCAAATTTACTTTTCATTCCTACATATATACGAAAAATACAAAAGCAAAATGTTTTTAAATTCTTGAACCAAATCACATTACATGTGATAATAACCTCCAAAAGGAGGTCTTTTATTTATGCCATTTCAAATAAAAAACAAAATACGCTCAATCTTTCTGTTCCTATTGAAAGATTAGCAGGTGCATATTATAGATTCAGCGTACTAAGCAAAAAAATATTTCTCTTTCTTGTTTGGCAAAAAGAATTAAGAATGAACAAAGGATTTTTAAGTGATTTAGAAAATGGTAAAAGACATTTCCCCGATGGCCTAAGTAAACAAATAGATTCTATTTTGAACACAAACTTTAATACAAATTATGATTTATATATTCTTTCAAGAAAATATCTATTTGAAATATTTGAAAACTTTTTCTTTGAAAGGCAACAATCAATCTTAGATATTTATAAAAATAATTCAAGAATCTGAGAATAACATAATAAATTCATATGCTTATTTTTACCTTTAAAATCGTTCAATTATTTTACTATTTAAGAATCGAAAAAATAATAGTAAAATAAAAGAAATTGAAGCTTTATTAAATCAAAATTTAAACTGTTTACAATCTGATGAAATCTCAATTTACTATTCTTTATTAGGAATTTTTTTATAAAAGAGATGTGGCCTCCAACCATATAGCACTTGATTATTTTTTAAAATCAAATATGATGTGTAATTCCTCCTCCATCGTTTATTCTATGAATATTTTCCAATTAATCAGTGTTTATGCAGAACTAAACCAGCCAACCCTTGCATATGAAAATGCATATTCAGTAAAGCGTTACTAAAAAGCAACACAATAGCTATAGTCGAATTATTACCGTTGATATGTTCGAATGTATAACACTTACTAATTTAGGTCTTTACAATGAATCTAAAGAAAAATTATTAAAGATATTATCTTCGGCAAACAACGATTACTTAAGTTACAGAACAGACCAAATTTATCATAATCTAGCTTGGAATGCTTTGTTAAGTAAGAATTATGATGAATGTATAAAATACACAAACTTGGCAATCGAAAACAAAGATCCATCTTGTGATTTATGTTATTTCATACCCTATTCATATTACAAACAGAATGAGTATCTAAAATGTTTAGATTATATAGAATCTCATTTAGAATATGCAGACGATTTTTACAAGCCTTTTTTGCAAGCTATAAGTGCTCGTATTCAAAAACAAAATGTTGATTTTGAAAAAAATATCATTTTGTATTATCAGTCACTCTTGCAGAACAATGTATACGAAGATATTCCACTTATTCAAAATTTTATTTTGGATTACTATACAGAAACCAACAATAAAGATATGATGATCCAAAATCCTTATTGACATCAAATCATTTAACGATAAAGATTTAACATTAAAAAGCTCTACACTCTTTACCACTTCACAAAGTTAAGAAAATCGCACTTATTTATCATTAATTAAAGCTTGGGTAAATCCTTATTTACTCAAGCTCTTTGTTATCTAAATTCCTTTTCTGTTCTAACTGTTTATTATACTCTCTATACTTTAATGAACGTTTTCTTATATAGTCTAGGCTCTTGATCTGACTTCTTAATACTTTAATATCCGACGTTAGTGCTTTTGCTTCTTTGGATAGTAATGAAAATTGAAATATATGAATTATGCACATTAGCAGACTATTTTAATGTATCTACTGATTATATACTTGGTAGAACAGAAAACAAGGCTACACCAGATACTACAAGTGCTTTTGAATCACTGCTGGTAGAGAACTATAGTTCTTTAACAGAACTACGAAATTTAAATTTAGACGAAAAAGCAATTGTCACAAGCATAATCGCTAACTGTGTAAACTTAATTAATCTTAAAAACAAATAACTAACATTACTGCCATGTATTTGTGATATCATTATTGCAATGAGGTGATAATCTTATGCCATTTGTCAAGCAAATTCCAAAGTCACAACATAAAATAAATAATATTGGTGGATTTTTTTCGAAACTACAGAATAAATGACGGTCTATCTTTAGCATATGTTGCAGATTCAATTCGGATGAACAAAGGTTTCTTAAGCGATCTAGAAAATGGGAAGAGAAATTTTCCAAATGGAACTATACAACAATTAAGTAATTTCTATGATATTTCATTCGATGAAAATCAACAACTGTATGATGAAGCATGTGATATTTCTTAACGAAGCCTTTAAAAGCTTTATTTTTTTGCTAACCAGACAGAAGAATCCGATATTTTAAAAAAAGCAGTGGAAAATACTAATATCTATGAAAATTCTAGTGCTTATTTTGTTTTTAAAATCATAGAATTACACTATCATATGCGTATTATTAAGCAATAATAATACACAAATAGAATATATTAGAGAATTAGTCGAATCAAATTTAGACGCATTATCACTAGCTAACATATCCATCTTTTATTGTTTGCTAGGCATATACTACAAGCGAAAAAGTGTTTCCATTTTCATTGCTGAAAATTACTTAAACAAATCTTTAGAACTGTCTTCAAGTAATTCTAAAGTATATGCATATTCTCTTTTTCAACTAATCAGTTTATACGCTCGTACTAATCGTGTTGCTTTAGCTTATTCATATTGTGAAAAAAAAGCTAGAAATATCTTTTAATCGGCTAAATAACTATACTACTCTGTTCTACATTGATTTTTCACAATGCAATTGCTTAATTAGTATGGGATTATATGATTTTGCAACAGCTAAATTAAAGGAATTATTAAGTGATATCAATCAATCAAACAAAGAACATGTTCCAAAAATACACCACAGTCTAGCTTGGTGCTATCTATTAAACTGTCAATACAGTGAATGTATATAAAATACACAAACTTGGTAATCGAAAACAAAGATCCATCTTGTGATTTATGTTATTTCATACCCTATTCATATTACAAACAGAATGAGTATCTAAAATGTTTAGATTATATAGAATCTCATTTAGAATATGCAGACGATTTTTACAAGCCTTTTTGCAAGCTATAAGTGCTCGTATTCAAAAAACAAAATGTTGATTTTGAAAAAAATATCATTTTGTATTATCAGTCACTCTTGCAGAACAATGTATACGAAGATATTCCACTTATTCAAAATTTTATTTTGATTACTATACAGAAACCAACAATAAAGATATGATGATCAAAATCCTTATTGACATCAAATCATTTAACGATAAAGATTTAACATTAAAAAGTTCTACACTCTTTGTTGATTCATCAAGTTAAGAAAATCGCACTTATTTTTTATCATTAATTAAAAGCTTGGGTAAACTTTATTTACTCAAGCTCTTTGTTTATCTAAATACCTTTTCTGTTCTAACTTTGTTTATTATACTCTCTATACTTTTATGAATGTTTTCTTATATAGTCTAGGCTCTTGATCTGACTTCTTAATACTTTAATATTCGGCGTTAATGCTTTTGCTTCTTTGATAGTTTTGCCTTGGCAATTAGATCCTTTTCTTTGTAGGATTTGGAATACAAATACTTTCTTTGAGCCAGTAATCCATTCATCTGTTTATCTAGTAAGTCATCCATACAACATATACATTATATGGTCATTTACACAATTACTTCCTGTATTATTTTATATTCAAATCTTTTACGTATATTTTTGTACTTATTTTGAGTCACTGTGAGTACATATTGAGTACAAGCTTTTTGCTTTCTGTTTTCTATCACTCTTACCAGTTAAGAATGGATTTGCATCAAACTAATATAAATAAAATATGCAATGATTAAAAAATTATCAAAGGTCCGTTGTTTAAAGATAGATTATATTTCTTTTGGCCAAAATAGAAGTTATAAATAATAGACTTAAACAAATGATTCCGGAGAAGGAACACTGAAAAGAAATTGTTCAAAAGATTGGTTTTCAAATCTACAAAACAGAAGAAATGATGCAATTGATTGAATATATGCGAATATAATGATGATGCTGAAGAAGAACAGCTGAATTTTTATGGTTTTGATATGCAGAGAATTAGATATTCTTTTGATGCGTTGAAAAAAAGAATGTATTGCTGAAGGCGTTGATTTATCATTTTTGGATAATTTCATCATAGATGGTCAATGGAATCAAAATTATAGTTATGAAGAGAAAAAAGATTTACTGATGGAAGCTTATTAAGAGATCAGTATATGGCTGAAAATGTTTCTTGGATTTTGCAAAAGGAGCAGCGACAAAGAGGGAATGATTGTATTTTCATCAGTGGGCATAATGAACATGTTGCAAAATGGGGAAGTTATGACTCTATGGGGAAACTGTTATCAAATCAATATAGATATTATGTGATTGGAGCAAACTTCTATAAGACAAGATGCAATTTACCTGAAGGAAATCATAAACGTACCATACAGACATTTTATTCTCTTGATCCACTTGCAAAAACAGCGAAATTAGCCGGCTTTAAAATGTGCTGGATTGATTTTTCTTCTCTTGAAGAAGGTACAGAAATTAAAAGGCATGCAGATGCATATACCTTTATGGGAACGCTAGGAGAAAGCTACTCTATCATGAATCGCTTCCTGCCTCCCTAGCTATCGCATGTTTCAGCCACCCACAACGCTTTATGACAGTATGATTTATGTCTCAAATGCATCACCAACAAAGATTATTGAATGCTTATTGATTTACATGTTACAAAGGAACTATAATAAGCATGTTGAAAAATGGGGAGCTGAGTGGCTGAGAGTAGGTTCGACCTTGACCCTGAAACCTGATTTGGATAATGCCAACGTAGGGATGATATCTTTTTATTGTATGTTAGCTGCAGATTAGGTTTTTCTGTAGCTTTTTGTTTTTTGATCAGAATATGGCGGCGGCGGCAAATTGGGGCACCACCTTTATGTCGCATTAAAAAAAGTAATGCAGGAAGGAGATAGAAAATGAAAACAGCATTAACAATCGCTGGAAGTGATTCCAGTGGAGGCGCTGGTATCCAGGCGGATATCAAAACAATGTGCGCAAATCACGTATTTGCGACGAGTGCAATTACAGCACTAACGGCACAGAATACATTAGGTGTTACAGGAATTATGGAAGTAACACCAGAATTTTTGGGGAGCAGCTGGATGCAGTCTTTTTACAGATATTTATCCAGATGCTGTGAAGATTGGAATGGTTTCTAGTTCTGATCTGATTCGTATGATTGCTTCAAAACTGCAGGAATATAAGGCGCTAATATTGTTGTGGATCCGGTGATGGTCGCAACAAGCGGCGCAAAACTTATTAGTGATGATGCAATTGAAACATTGAAAAAATTGTTGCCTTTAGCAACAGTCATTACACCAAATATTCCAGAAGCAGAAGTTCTAGCGGGATATGAAGATTGCAAATGAAGAAGAAATGATTATCGCTGCTGAAAAAATTTCTAAGAAATTTGGATGTGCAATTCTGGTAAAGGGGGGGCATCAAATCAATGATGCAAATGATCTGTTGTATAGAGATGACGCATATACATGGTTTCATGGAAAACGTATTAACAACTCTAATACACATGGAACAGGATGTACATTATCCAGTGCTATCGCATCCAATCTTGCAAAGGGATATGATTTGGATACATCCGTAAAACGATGCAAAGATTATATTTCCGGAGCATTGAATGCAATGCTTGATCTTGGTAAGGGATCTGGACCAATGGATCATTCATTCGCAATTGATAATGAATATGCAAAGGAGAATGTTCAATGAAGAAAAACTTCTTTGTTTGAAAATGCATTGATCTGGTTTGGTGCAGGTGTTTCTATTGCAGAAATACTGACAGGTACATATCTTGCACCTTTAGGATTGAAAAATGGTATTTTAGCCATTGTGGCTGGACATGTCATTGGCTGTATCTTATTGTTCCTGGCTGGTGTTATTGGTGGGAAAATGCGCTTAAGTGCGATGGATTCTACAAAGATGAGCTTTGGACAGAAAGGTTGTCTTTTGTTTGCAGCATTAAATGTACTGCAGCTTGTTGGATGGACAGCAATCATGATTTATGATGGTGCACTTGCGGCAGATGGTATTATGCATACAGGTGCATGGATCTGGTGTTTGATTATTGGTATCTTGATTCTTGTATGGATTGGTGTTGGTATTACAAACCTTGGAAAAATCAATACAGTTGCGATGGTTGCTTTATTTGTTTTGACTTTAATGCTTAGCAAATTTATCTTCTTTGATGGAAACAGTGCAGTTGTATGTACAGAAGCAATGACGTTTGGTGCAGGTGTTGAACTTGCAATTGCGATGCCTTTGAGCTGGCTGCCTTTGATCAGTGACTATACACGTGAAGCGGAAGATCCTGTGAAGGCTAGTTTAGTTAGTAGTATTGTGTATGGAATCGTTAGCTGCTGGATGTATTTGATTGGTTTAGGTGCGGCTTTATTTACAGGAGAATATGATATTGCACAGATCATGTTGAAAGCAGGTTTGGGTATTGCGGGATTATTGATCATTGTATTCTCTACAGTTACACCAACATTCCTGGATGCTTATTCTGCAGGTATTTCTAATGAATCTATCGTGCCAAAGTGGAATGGAAAACACGTAGCAATGGTTGTAACTGTTGTTGGTACAATTGCGGCAATTGTATATCCAATGGATAATATTACTGATTTCCTGTATTTGATTGGTTCTGTATTTGCTCCTATGATTGCAATCCAGATTGCTGATTTCTTTATTCTAAAGAATGATAAAAAAGAAATGTAGAATTTGATGTACTGAATCTTGTATTATGGCTTGTCGGATTTGTTGTGTATCGCTGTTTTATGCAGATTGATACACCTGTTGGAAATACAATTCCGTGTATGATCATTACAATTCTGTTAAGTGTTGTAATTCACAAGATTATCAAAAAGAACAATTAAAATATAGATTTATGAAAAAATGAAAAAAAGGATGGAATGGAATTCTTGAAAATGGACTTTATTCGATCCTTTTTATATCGACGGTACATATTTGCTTCAGTATAGTTGAAGTATCAAAAGGCAATGACGAAAGAGCGCTGTTTTTGCTAAGAAACTAATAAGAGAGTCCGACATTTGGTGAAAGCGGATAGTGGAAACAAAATCAGTAAATCACTTCTGAGCTTGTGTGCTGAAATATAGTAAGTATACACTTAATAAATCACGTTACAGGTTTCGGACTTGTTGGAGTCTAGTAGAGTGGCATAGTTTTCTATGCAAATTGAGTGATACCGCGGATATCAGATTCGTCTCATGTTTTGGGATGAATCTTTTTTTGTTTGTGCTAGAGGAAAAAAGAAATGAAATTAAACAAAAAAAAAGAATATAGTGGTTATCCGTTTTATGTTGTTCTCACTGTTCTTTGGAGCTGGAAATTTAATCTTTTCCACCATTCTTAGGACAAAATGCAGGGGAACATACGTTTACTGCGATATTGATTTATCTTTCTATTGGACCTGGTCTAAGTATTCCGCGTGCGACTTCTGTTCCGTTTGAAATGACAGTTTCACCATATTTGCCAAACAGCGCAAATCATACGCTATGGATGGTTTTATACTCTGCTCTTTTTCTTTCTTGTTGCGTTATGGCTGTGTTTGAATCCTGGTAAACTTGTATAGCGTATTGGAAGATGAAAATGATGATGAAATGCTTGAATTAACACTAAAAACGATACTTGCGATGCGAAAAAAAGGAAAGACAGAAGTTTATCCTGTATAAACAAGCTCTCACGAAAGCCTTATTTTAAAGGCTTTTTTAATGTTTTTACGAACCTGTAAGCCGTGGTTAACCTCCGTTTAACAAGTTGGGCTATTTTTAACCAAAATCACCCTATTTTGACTCAAAAAAAGTAGTCAATTTTCGTGATTTTTGCCTGAATTTTTGAAAAAGCGTCAATTTTGGACCCTTATGAAATCCTTTAGTTAAGGCCCCAAATACAAAATACGTTTTCAAAATGTTTTCAGCACCACTTGAGACATTAAAAAAAGCCCTTGAATAAATGACTTTTTTAACTTTTGATATTATTCAAACTCGATTTTGTATACTTTTAAATTCATGCAACACATACATTATATGGTTATTTATACAAATATTTCCTGTATTATTTTATATCCCAAATCTTTTACGTATATTCTGCACTCATTTTGGAGTCACTGTGAGTACATATTGAGTACAAGCATTTTAATATCTAGCACTATCATCATTAAAGAATGGGAATGAATCAGCCTAACACAATAAAATATGCAATGGTCAAAAAATTATCAAAGATCCGTTGTTTAAAGAAAAATCATATTTTTTTGGCCAAAATAGAAGTTATAAATAATAAACTTAAACAAATGATTCCGCAACACAAAAATGTTGTAGAAAATCCATATATATCAGAAAAATGTCCAACCAATGGAGAAATAAGCATGCCTGTTACAGCAATCAATAAACTACGTAAAGAAAGAATCGTCCCACGATTTGTATCTTCTATACTTTTTGGAGACATGAATTGTATGAAATATTATTAATGCTCATTAAACTTGCACAACAAACATAAAGTAGCCAGGATAATAATATATGTCCTTGAAAAATAGACATTATTATAAATAAAGCAACTATAATAAAAGGCAGTTTTCTAACACTAAAGTCATATCCTAGTTTAGAATTAATTTTTTGAGCACAAATTCCAAATACCGATTGTGAGAACATTACACAACTGAACATAAAACCAATTACGTTTTCAGTGATGTTATGTGACTTTAGTAATACAGAATAATAATCCTCATAAGGAAGGAAGCATATTGCTAAAAAATTGCAGGTAACAGAATCAAATATATAACTTTGTAATTTAAAAAATCAAAACCACGAAAAAATTGAAAACACTTTCTTTACATTCTTTTATCTGATTGTTATTGAACATCCGTGTTTCTTTAAATATAAATATAAAAAATAAAGCATATGATTTGTATAGCGATATCAAAGTAGAATACAGTAGCATAGCTATATCTAGCCAAAAAGCCACCAATTATACTAGACAATCCGATACTACAATAGAACAATATTTTATCGATGCCCATATAGTAATCCATTTTATCTGGACAACATTTTATAAATAGACTCACTAAAAAAATACAGTCAGCAGTTCCGGATAAAAACGCAAAAGAGATTCCTCGAATGATAGAAATCAATAAAAGGAGTTATATGAACGTGTAATAAGAGTAGAGATCAAAAAAGCAATTAGTGAAACCTGTCCAATATAAGCACATGTTTTTTCTACCATATTTATCAGAAAAAACACCACTTGGAACTTCAAAAATAAGTTTTGAAATCTGATACACTGAAATAATAAATCCAATTTGGGTTAAAGACATATTTTTGTTGCTTTTAGAAAAAGCGCATAAATAAAAGCTTAATGGTGATAAATTCGTTAAAAATCAAAGACTAAGAATAAATATATATTTCTTTTTTATACTCCATATGCATTTTCCTCAATAAATTCTTTATAAAACAACTCTATTAGGTTAATAATTTCTTTTTGGCTTGATTGATTGTTTTCAATGGCAACCACTACCACATGTTGGTTTTAAGTAACATGATTTACATATATAATCATTCGTATAATATGCTACTTCAGCATTCTATCAATTATTTTAACTGTTAATATTTTTAAAACATTTTCCAATAACAATCTTATTTTATATACACGTTTTAAATCATTATTTCAAGAATATTTTCCTTATTTATGCTTTTTAAATTATTTTCAAATTAGTAAAAAGCGATAATAGCATAAAATTAATAATATCTTTCAATTTTATAAGTATTAAAAATGACTTTTTGCTTATCACAAACGACTCTTTTGAACATTTCAAAAAAAACAATAGTTTTTTCATTGATAGTAAAATATTGAAATTCAATTTTTTGAAGAGCGGATCTATGATAAAATCGAATATATATTATAAATGTTTTTTTGGAGATGAATGTATATGGTAAATTACGGTAAATATATAAAAATCAATCGATATCTACAGAAAAAATCAATATCAGAATTATGTGATGGAATATGTACACCTTCAACATTGAGTAAAATAGAAAACAACAAAAGTAATATTAATCCTAAAATTATAAATCAGATATTAGAAAGATTGAGCAATATCAATATTGATATTTTAGAAGCAAATACAAATCGTCTTAAGCCTTTAACAGAGTTATTTATACAAAGACTTATGTTAAATTTGGATAGATCAGATTTAATGGCAAAAATAGAGGAGGAGCAATATAATTATCTTCATTCAGAATATATTCTCTTTCTTTATATTACGAAAACTCTTTTCTAACTTTGATTTATATCATATAAATAATAAAGAAATATTGATGAGGAAACCTTAGATTTTGATAAGCGAAGTGATTGAGTTTGGGGATTTTTAACGAGTTATATTTTTATAATTTATTAAAGATTATAAGATACAAGAATACCAATAATAGACTCAGAGATTTCAAAAAAAAAATTATTGATGGAGACAGATACGGATGGTTGAACTATTTTTTATTGTGATACCTTATTTCATAGTGGGAACATAAACGAAGCTTATATGGGCACAAAAGAAATGTTATGAATTGGCCTGTGAAAACTGTAACATTAATCTAATGTATGGCTGTCTTCTTCTCTTGGGACTATGCTCTTTGGAATTAAAGCAATTCTAATGAGTCTGTAAAGTATTTTAAAAAAACTTGAAAATCTTGCTCCATTTATGAAATATGATATTAATTTTGTCATCAATTATAACTTGGGGAGCAACTATGCTCGAAAAAAAAAATATAGAAAAAGCAAAAATATTATCTAGAAGCATTAGAAGCAAATAAGTACGCTTTTTCGATTAGCTCTTTTTGTAGTTCATAAACTTGGATATTTATATACCGAATTAAAAAGAATATGAAAAAGCAAATTATTATATTAATTGGATAAATGAATTCGTCTCAAAAAGCAAGATAGTAAAATATCAAATCTTTTAAAAGAAGATATCAGATTCATTGACTATTAAGTTAAAAGATCCTAATTATTTATGTAATAAAAAATACCAAGAAGATATTGAATTTATTTTTCAAAATAGCCAAAGTATATTTTCATATGGATTTCAGAAATTTTATCTAGCTGATCTAGAGGAAGTATATTTAATTCAAAGGAGATATAAGGAGCTTTATTACATATATAAAAAACAGATAAACATTATATGTATGCATCATAAACAATTGTTGTTAAAAAGAAAAACAATCATTATGTTGCCGCCTATTTTGATTCAATTGAAAGTCTAGAATGTGAAACAAGTATTGCTCTAACCGAAAAAGAATACAAAAAATCCATTCATAATGTCTATATGTTTTATATCAAATGAATAGGATGAAACCTACAATGATTTAGATATTTGTGATGGCACAACACGGTCTATTGCAATCAAACAAGGTCGATCTAAGCGAAAATGGAGTGGTATTAACAAGTATCCACCACTATGGAATCGATTCAGAAAAGCTATTAATAGTTTAGACTTACCTGAACTTCGATAAGCATTAGCAACTTGCTAGTGCTTTTCTTTATCCATTTTAAAAAAAGGGTTAGATATGATGTTACAAGTCGAACGAACGCTCATAAATAAAATTTGCGAAGGTGGAACCAGGTTCGCGAGGGTAGAACAGGGTTCGCGAGGGGTAGAACAGGGTTCACGAGGGGTAAAACAGGTAGTATTTTTGTATGTTTAAAATGATAAAATATCTATATAATTGTAAAGAAGGTGTTCATATTGTTACCAGAAGCCCCAACATTAGACTATTTTTAACAAACGAAGAAGAAGGTCAATATCTTGACAGAAAGAGCGCTAGAATCAAACCTATAGATATTGCAAGGAGGCATATAGTTGCATTTGCAAATGCAAATGGAGGTGTTTTAGTTATTGGAATCGAAGATGATGGACAAATAACTGGATTCCATAATAATGATTCGAAATCAATCAACGATTTCTTAGAAATACCTTATTCTTTCTTGTAAAGGAAGAATAAAAATCGAGCATGAAATCCGTAAAGTAACTGTAAATTCTAAAAAAGATTCTATACTACTTTTATTCATTGAACCAAGTGATAATGCTGTAATCAAAACAAGTGATGATAAAGTTTATCTTCGTGTTGGTGATAAATCTAAACTTTTTAAATCATGAGCAAGTAACTCAACTTGAATACGATAAAGGTGAACGAGTATTTGAGGATATCGTTGTTGAAGATTCTTCTATGGAAGATGTAGATTTACAATTACTTCAGCAATATAAAGAAAAAATTAGGGGAACCTCATTATCTTATGAAGAAATCCTTGATGCAAGAGGTTTATTAAAAAGAGGGACATTTAACAAATGCAGGGAATTCTTCTGTTTGCCAAATATCCAACGAAGTTTCTTCCAAATGCAAGATTACGATTATTAAAATTTGATGGCACACGTTTTGAAACAGGAAGAAGATTGAATATTGTTAAAGAAATCAATTATGAATATGCAATTCCAAAAATAATTCAGGAAGTCAAAGCTGCCATAAATTTACAATTACGCGAATTTCAATATCTTGATGAAAATGGAGTTTTCAAAATTATTCCCTGAATATCCTGAATTTGCATGGTTTGAAGGAATTGTTAACAGTTTAACTCATCGTAATTATTCCATTATAGGTGATCATATCAGAGTCTCTCTTTATGATGATCGCCTGGAAATATTTAGTCTCAGCATCTTCCAAATATCGTAACTTTAGATAACATGTTAAATACACGATATTCTAGAAACTCCTAGAATTGCACGAGTGTTAAGTGAATTTGGATGGGTAAAAAAGAATTAAATGAAGGTGTCAAAAAGAATTTATGATGAGATGCAAATGTTCTTCCCTAAAAAGAGCCAACATATACTGAGCCTAATGGAAATTCAGTGTTACTGGTATTGTGAAAATAGTATTACCTCTAGACAATTACGAAACAAACGATAAACTATCCTCTCTATTTTTAGACAAGAAATACTAGAAAGTTTAAATGAATTCGAAAACAACCATCATTCAATATCTAGCAAATAACAAATCAATTACAATAAAAAAAAGTAAAAGAAAATGTTCGGCAAAGGAGATACTTTTTTCTAGAAAACAACTAAAACATTTACAAGAATTATCTTTAATTGAATGGCACGGAAGCAATAAAAGTGATCCAACCCAGTATTATTCCTTGAGGAAAGATGTATAAAATAGAAAATTATTCCTAATCAGATTTACAGAAAAGCATTAGCACTTGCTAAAAAGCTTCAGACTGCTGTGACAAAGGGATTGTCGATAATCTTTTTAAAATCTGATAGGATATTTGTGGCAGAAGCGTACTTCATAAACACAAAAAAATTGTCGCCGTTTCTGCCTTTTTATTATGCTTAAAAATAATATAATTATAGTGGGAGTGCGAAGGTGCAATTGACAGCTAATTAGGTGCACCCCTAGTGATCATACTGGTTTAAGGTGACACTCAAGTCGGTTCAACATAACGGATAATCGGTGTAATATAACTCCTGCAAGTGAAAAACATCAACCATCTTGTTGTCTTCATTTGCAGGTTTTTATTTATATCATGTATGCTCAATTACACTCCATACTTTTGAATAGAATGAATACAATCGCTCCTTTATCATTCCAGTCAATATCATCTTCATCATCAAACCAGAACCATTTCTCAATTACTTTTTAGAAACCATTTTGTTTTTAGGTAGATTACATTTCAATATACTAAACGCATTAAATCCACTTTCATCGGATGCTATATATGTTCCTTGTTGATTTGTATATACACCATATTCATTCATGACTTTATCAATTACACGAAAACATTGTTCTTTAGTTAAATTATTATGTTTCAATTTATCTTCATTAAATTCAAAAACATCATCATAAGCTTTTTAAGATAATTCTATTTTTATCATGGATCAGCTGGCATATATTTGAACAAGAGAAACAATAAATGAGTACTGTACCTTTTGCGTACCTCAAGGCATTAAAAAGCTAGAATGTGCTTTTTATAAGGCACTTCTAGCGTTTATTCTTTATTCAAACTCCAGACAGACAGTACGGAGTATAAAAGCAAAATCGTTGATTTTAAGCCATTTTTAGGCAATATAAGTAACTATAAAACCATATAAAATATTAAAAAATGCAATTTTAATGCAATGAGGTGCAGTCAAAATTATCTGATTTGTACCCAATCCCAAATCTCAATATCGACTATTTAGTTAAAGGCGTTCAATAAATGAGCGTCTTTTTTCATACCCAAAAATCGAAAGGAGAAAGAGAAAATATGAATAAGCTAGTAAAGCGATTGCTGACAGGAACGCTTGCTTTTTGCAACCATTCTCACGGCATTTACCAGTGACGGCGGTTCATGCTTCCGGCAATCAATACTGGACAGAATCAGCAGAACGATGTCGGCTACATTGAACACGTTATGAATGACGGTTCTATTAAATCCACATTCCATGAGGGACACATGAAAGTTGAGGGCGAAACTGCCTACTGCGTGGACATCAACACCAATTTCAAGAATGGATATAAAACAAGGTCTGACGCAAGTACACGTATGAGTAGTGATCAGATTGCGGACGTTGCTCTTTCCTTAGAATACGTCAAGCAATATACCGCTTCTCATACGAACTTAAATTACAAACAGGGATACTTGCTGGAACAGTGTGTTGTCTGGCAGAGATTGAGTGAACAGCTCGGCTGGCAGTGCGATAACGTCAGAGCTTCCTATGATGAAATATCACAGGCAGTACAGAATGAAGTGTACGCTGGTGCGAAAGCATTTGTGAAAGCAAACAAAGGACGCTATGAATGTGGCGGTTACATCTACACTGGCGAAGGACAGGACATCGGACAGTTCTGGGCGAAGTTAAATGTGGGAAATGCAAAAGTCAAAAGACTTCTTCCAATCCCACGGTCACAGATGGCAACGCCAATATTCCTTTGAGGGTGCGACATTTGGTGTCTATTCTGATAAGAGCTGTAACAGCCAGCTTGCCACACTTACTGCCGATGGAAACGGCGATACCAAAGAAGTTGAGGTAAAAGCCGGAACAGTTTACATCAAAGAGCTTTCCGCACCAAAAGGTTACAAGCTGGATTCTACTGTCCATGCCTTAAATGTGGAAGTTGGAAAAACAGCGACATTAACTGTTGCTGACACTCCAAAGGTCACAGAGACTTTGATTGATTTATTCAAAATTGACATGGAAACAGGAAAATCTACTCCACAGGGAACTGCTTCTTTAGAGGGGGCAGAGTTCACATGGAGCTATTATGACGGTTACTACAATGCATACAATCTACCTAAAAAGGCTACCCGTACATGGACAACGAAAACCGTTGCCGAAAAAGACAGTGACGGAACTATCCATTATGTATCCAGACTTGCCGACAGCTACAAAGTATCCGGCGACAGCTTCTATACACAGGACGGTAAAATGTACTGCCACTTGGTACACTTACTGTCACAGAAACAAAAGCACCAAACGGTTATCTGTTAGATGGTGCATATATGCAGGCTGACGGAAGTTCCGAACAGATTAAGGGGACATACCTTACACATTTCCGAAGATGGCGAACTTGCTGTGCTTTCTGGAAGCAACCAGTATTCCGTATCTGACAAGGTTATCCGTGGCGGTGTGAAAATCCAGAAACGTGACCTTGAAACAAAGGATACCAAAGCACAGGGAAGTGCGACCTTACAGTACACAGAATTTAATATCATTTCCTTAAATGACAGTCCTGTACTGGTTGAGGGAAAATTATACAGCAAGAATGAAACGGTCAAGAAGATTCAGACAGGAATTGACGGAATTGCTTCTACTTCTGCTGATTTACTCCCTTACGGAAATTACAGATTAGAAGAAAGCAAAAAGCACCAGAGGGCTACTTGACAGACGGTGCAAAGAGCAATCGACTTTTCTATCACAAAAAATGGAAAAATCGTGGACTTGACCGATAAATCCCACTCTGTCTACAACCAGATTAAGCGTGGCGATATTGAGGGGTGTAAAAATCGGTGCAGGTACACACAAACGTCTTGCAGGTGTTCCGTTTAGAATTATAAGCAAGACAACGGGAGAATCCCATATTGTAGTTACTGACAAAAACGGTCAGTTCTCCACTGCTTCAAGCTGGGCTTCCCACAAGGTCAATACCAATGCCGGAAAATCCAGTGAGGACGGTGTATGGTTTGGTACATCTGAACCAGACGACAGCAAAAAGTGCATTACTCTATGATACCTATGTGATTGAGGAATTAAAGTGTGATTCCAACGCCGGATTTAAGCTGATTCCAGCCTTTGAGGTGGTCGTATCCAGAAATAAAGTGACCGTAGATTTAGGGACACTTACTGATGAATACGAAAAAGAAATCACAATCCATACCACAGCGACCGACAAGAAAACAGGCGAAAAAAATGATTGTTGCCGGAAAGGACATCAAGATCGTGGACAAAGTCACACTTGATGGCTTGGAAGCTGGAACAAAATATAAACTTTCCGGCTGGCAGATGTTAAAGGAAGAAAACGCCGAACTTCTGATTGACGGGAAACGTGTAGACAGTAATTATACTTTCACTGCTGACAGTGAAAAAAAAACGACGGTTGAGATTACTTACAGTTTTGACAGTTCAGCTCTTGGCGGTCAGAACCTTGTTACTTTTGAGGAATTGTACGATATAAGCAATCCGAAAGAGCCTGTCAAGGTTGCCGAACATAAAGACATCAACGATGATGGACAGACTGTTCTTATCACAGAACGTATCATCAAAATCCATACGACCGCTACGGACAAGAACGGCAAGAAAGAAATCGAAGCCGGAAAAGATGTAACGATTGTGGATAAAGTCACATTAGATGGGCTGGAAGTTGGAACAAAATACAAACTTTCCGGCTGGCAGATGTTAAAAGAGGAAAATGCAGAACTTCTGATTGATGGAAAGAAAGTATCCAATGATTATGAGTTTACAGCCGACAATGAAAAAAATGACAGTTGAGATTGCATTTACTTTTTGATGGTTCTTCTCTTGGTGGAAAGAGCCTTGTTACATTTGAGGAATTATACGATATGACCAATCCAGACGAACCAAAGAAAGTGACAGAACATAAGGACATCACAGACGATGGACAGACTGTGACAATCAAAGAAATGCCGGAAGTCCCAGACACACCGGATACACCATCTACGGTTAAGACAAGTGACAGCCCAAAAACAGGCGACAATACCAATATCTATGCTTACCTTGCCATGCTCGGTCTTTCCTGCGTAGGGCTTGGCGGTATGCTTTACTTCAAACGCCGTAAAAAGAAATCGTAAGGCGGTAACGTAGCGGTTGGTAGAGCGTTCAAGGTCGCCACTTTTTTTAAACTTTCCGCTCCCGTGAAGCACTTGGTTTACGGGAGCGGAAAGTCCACTAGGGGCGTGGGGAGTGTAGCTCCCCACAACATACAGCAGGAAAGAAAATAAAAACAGAAAGAAAAGAGGTCAATCATTTATGGAATTAAGATTTGTCGTACCAAACATGGAAAAAGACATTCGGAAACTTGGAGTTTGCTGGAGAAAATACTACGGAACAGCAGAGAATCAACGGGCGTATGGCTGTCATTAACAGGAGCTACAACCTGTATTCCGATGTGCAGAGAGCCGATGATGTAGTTGTGACACTTCCTGCCAAAGCTGGCGAAAACATTTCTCGCCGGAGCAGAAAGTAAAACTTATCAACCCACGAATCACTACCGATGGCTATAAAATCGGGGAACGTGGTTTTGTCAATTACATCTTACTTGCAGACGATATGTTACCAGCAGAAAGTAAATAAGGGGGTATTCAAGATTATGAGATTAGCAAATGGAATCGTTATTGATAAAGAAAAGACTTTCGGAGTGTTGAAGTTCTCCGCATTACGCCGTGAAGTTCATGTACAGAATGAAGATGGAAAGGTAAGTGAGGAAATCAAGGAACGTACCTACGATTTGAAGTGCAACACACAGGGACGTATGATACAGGTATCCGTTCCGGCGACTGTTCCGTTAAAGGACTATGACTACAACGCCGAAGTGGAACTTATCAATCCTGTTGCGGATACGGTAGCCAATGCAAATTACCGTGGTGCAGATGTGGACTGGTATGTAAAAAGCAGACGATATTGTTTTGAAGAACAAAGGCACTCATGCCGGAAATCCACAGAACAATGCTCCACAGCAACCGCCGAAGAAATAAGAGGTGTTAGCGTATGACGTGGAAGAAGAAAGGTAACAGGATTCGTGCCAGTGACAAATCGCTGGTCTATCACTTCTGTATCGGTTGGCTGTTGCTCCTGTTCGTTGAGGTGTTCCTGCTACTGAATCTGCGACAGCTCCTTGTTATAGACTGGAAAGATTTTAACCTGCTCCATGCCGGAATTACTTGACTGCCTACAATTCCATTACGGTTCTGATAGCGACTGGTGTTTGTGCATTAGTCGCTTTTCTCTACTACCGTTACGGATATGACCGTATCAAACGGTTATTACACCGACAAAAAGCTGGCTCGTATGGTGCTGGAAAACAAATGGTATGAAGCGGAGAACACCAAAGACAGCGTTTTTTTTCACTGACCTGCAAAGCAGATCAAGAGAAAAAAAAATCGTGTGGTTTCCCAAAAATCTACTACCAGATGGACAATGGTTTGTTGCACATTCTGTGTGAAATCACAATGGGAAAATATCAAGAACAGCTCCTGTCCTTAGAGGATAAGCTGGAATCGGGGCTGTACTGTGAACTTACCGACAAAACACTGCATGACGGATATATCGAATACACCCTGCTCTATGATATGATAGCGAACCGTATTTTCGATTGATGAAGTGATTGCCGAAAACGGCGGTCTGCGGTTAATGAAAAATCTGGTGTGGGAATATGATTCACTTCCCCATGCCCTTATCTGCGGTGGTACAGGTGGTGGAAAGACCTATTTTCTGCTGACCATCATTGAAGCCCTGCTTAGAACCAATGCGGATTTATACATTCTTGACCCGAAGAACGCTGACCTTGCGGACTTGGGAACGGTCATGGGAAATGTCTATCACACGAAAGACGATATGATTGACTGCGTCAATGCCTTTTATGAGAGCATGGTCACACGCTCGGAAGAAATGAAAATGAACCCGAACTACCGAACAGGAGAAAACTATGCCTATCTTGGGCTTGCTCCACAGTTCCTTGTATTTGATGAGTATGTGGCGTTCTTGGAAATGCTCACAACAAAAGAAAGCACCGCCCTGTTAAGCCAGCTAAAGAAAATCGTCATGCTCGGCAGACAGGCTGGCTATTTTCTGATTGTGGCATGTCAGCGTCCAGACGCAAAGTATTTCGGGGACGGTATCAGAGATAATTTCAACTTCCGTGTGGGGCTTGGTCGCATGAGTGAACTCGGCTACGGTATGCTCTTTGGAAGTGATGTGAAAAAGCAGTTTTTCCAGAAACGAATCAAAGGGCGTGGATACTGTGATGTGGGAACAAGCGTCATATCAGAATTTTACACTCCCCTTGTACCCAAAGGATATGATTTCTTAGGTACGATTGGAGAACTTGCACACATAAGGCAGGACGGACAGGTGGCGTGCGGAGTGAAAGCCACAGGTACGGACTAGTTTTGCTGGTGTGGCGGTAGCCACGCCAGCAGACAACAGCCCCTCGGTATCTAACAGAGGGGCACAAATCACAAGGAAATATACACAAAAGTTACCGATTCTTGGCTAAAATCAAGTGTTTGGTAGCTTTTTTTTTACTGCTGTGACATCGGATAAAAAATGTCACAGTTTTTCGTAAAGGGGGTATCGCACTGAAATGATACAGAGTGGATACAGGATTTTGCAGACCGGCGTTTGCAGTACGGTGTATCCCAGACGAAACTTGCGGTCATGGTTGGAATCAGCCGTGAACATTTAAGCCGTATCGAATCCGGCAAGGTGGCGGTCACAGAAGAAATGAAAGTAAAACTTTTGGAAGCTCTGGAAAAATTCAATCCAGAAGCACCGCTTACCATGCTGTTTGATTATGTGAGGATACGGTTTCCGACACTGGATATTGGACACATCATCAAAGATATTTTACAGCTCAATATTCAGTACATGATACATGAGGACTTCGGGCATTACAGTTATACGGAACACTACTACATCGGAGATATTTTTCGTATATACTTCTCCCGATGAAGAAAAAAGGTGTCCTGCTGGAACTGAAAGGAAAAAGGCTGTCGCCAGTTTGAAAGTTATCTGCTGGCACAGGAACGGAGCTGGTATGATTTCCTTATGGACGCTCTGGTGGACGGTGGTGTGATGAAACGCCTTGACCTTGCCATCAATGACCATACAGGAATGTTGGATATTCCAGAACTGACCGAAAAATGCCGGAATGAGGAATGTGTATCGGTGTTCCGTTCCTTTAAGTCCCTATGCTTCCGGCGAACTGGTCAAGCATGAGGAACAGGACAAGGCTGGTATGGGCTATACACTTTATATCGGCTCATTGAAAAGTGAGGTGTACTTCTGTGTTTATGAAAAAAAAGCTATGAGCAGTACATCAAACTTGGGATTCCCATTGAGGAAGCACCGATAAAAAAACAGATTTGAAATACGGTTAAAAAATGAACGTGCTTATTATGCTGTCCGTGACCTGCTGACTTACTATGACGCTGAACGGACGGCATTTTCTGTTATCAACCGTTATGTACGCTTTGTGGATAAGGAAGCAGACAAGAAACGGAGCGACTGAAATTATCTGTCCGCTGGGCGTGGTTCATCGGGGAAAACAGAGAGCCGTTAAAGCTCACGACCAAACCCGAACCCCCTACACTGGACAGAACCCCACGCTGATTCAACGGCAGGTTGACCCGACACTCAAAAATGCTGGAAACAATCACAGCGAAAACAGGCATTGATTATCTGAAAGAAACTGTAAATCCACAAACTGACGGAAAAGCACTACAAGATAATCGAACAACAGACTACATCTACCGAAGATGTGATTTTAGGAAAAGGAGAATTGAAAATGCAACGATTATTATTTGACTTCCTGTTCTTCTCTTTAGGTGGAACAGTTGGCGTGATTGCCATGTGTATTTTGCAGGCTGGCAGACAGTCTGACAGAAAAATGATGGAACTGAAAGGAGAAAGAAAGCATGAATTTTGGACAGAACCTTTATAACTGGTTTTTAAGCAACGCACAGAGCCTTTGTGCTTATGGCGATTGTTGTTATCGGTATCTACTTGGGATTCAAACGTGAGTTTTCCAAACTCATCGGATTTTTGGTAGTTGCCTTAGTAGCAGTTGGTCTTGTATTCAATGCGTCCGGCGTAAAAAGACGTATTGTTACAGTTATTCAATAAGATTATTGGAGCGTAAAGCCTATGGAAGAATGTAGCGTATTGATTGAAACGACCAAATCAGCAGAGGATAAAACCTCTCGCTGGTTCGATTTACCCATTGATTATGAGCTGTTCCGTGACCTGCTTGGCGTGGAAGCTGACAGTGGCGATTATCAAATCATTGATATGAAGCTCCCCTTTGCTGGTGACATTGTAAGGACAACTCCTGTCAGACGATTAAACAAGCTGTACTTTGCTTACACGGATTTATCGCCAGAAGTTCAGCAGGCATATAAAAGAGTTGATTTCCTATTGTGGTGGTGTTGAGGATTTGTTGCAGAAATCAGAAGAATTTCTGTTTTATCCAGAGTGCCACAACATCATGGACGTTGCCTGTTACCGCTTGAGCATAACATTGAATTTTCTGCTCTTTCCGAAAAAAAGGAAAGAAATATTTTAATCTGGAAGCCTACGCCCATGAACCTGGAAGAAAAAGGACGTTATGCTCTCTGCAACAATGGTATGTTCAAACTTTGACAGGTGGCATTGCTTTATGGCAGAAATGAAAGTATTTGTTATCAATCTTAATGAACAGGAAAAAGATACAGGCTGTGCATGGTTTACACTTCCCTGCAACATAGAAGTATTAAAACAATCCATTGGCTTACCGCCGGACAGTGACCGTTATCTTATCAGTGATTATGATTTTCCTTTTGAAATCCTGCAAGATACAGACCTCGACTTGCTAAATAATGTCTGCCTTGCAATTTCGGAGAGTGAAATCCCACCCGAAGATATACCTGCAATTCAAAAGAGAATGGTTTTCAAACCTGCAAGAGCTGGAAGCCGGACTTTGCAATATTACATACCATCGGAACTGTTCAGATATGGAAAAAACATCAGAACATTTCCTGTGTGTGCATGGCAGATTTTATGAATACAATGAGTGAAAGGAAGTGACCGTTTATGATTGATGATATGCAAGTCTATATAGCCAATCTTGGCAAGTACAATGAGGGAGAACTGGTCGGGGGACTGGTTCTCTTTTTTTCCGTTGGACGAAGAAGTGATTGCAGAACGTATCGGCTTAAATGCAGAGTACGAAGAATACGCAATCCATGATACGGACAACTTCCCGATGGAGATTAGCGAATACATTTCCATCGAAGAACTGAACCGTATCTATGAGCAGTTGGAAGAATTACCGGATTACCTGCTGGACGACTTGGACAGTTTTATATCCTGCTATGGAAGTCTGGAAGAACTGGTGGAACATAAGGACGACATCATTCTGTATTCCGGCTGTGAAACGATGACCGATTTAGCCTACTATCTGATTGATGAAGAACAGGCACTCGGAGAAATCCCGTCCTCTTTACAGAACTATATCGACTATGAAGCATACGGGCGTGACCTCGATATAGAGGGGACATTTATTGCAACAAACGCTGGTATCTGTGAGGTACTGCGTTGGGGCTGGCAGATCAGCACCGCCAATGGTGCTACTGTCAGCTTTTTCTCTTGGGGGGCAGTCTGGGAAATCCGGCTGTCCCTGTTGTTAGGAAAATGAAGAAAGGAGCATTTACAAGTGAAGAAAATCCGAAGTTATACAAGTATCTGGAACGTGGAAAAGGTACTGTACGCCATCAATGATGTCAACCTGCCATTCCCTGTGACCTTTACCCAGATTACATGGTTTGTGCTGACGGAATTTATCATCATTCTGTTTGCAGATGTACCGCCACTTTCCATGATTGAGGGTGCATTTTTAAAATATTTCGGGATTCCCGTTGCCTCACATGGTTTATGTCACAGAAAACCTTTGACGGGGAAAAAAGCCATACAGTTACATCAAGACGATGGTTCTGTATGCCCTGCGTCCCAAAGTGACTTATGCCGGAAAAGCCGTGAACCCGCATAAGCAGAAATTTGAGGAAATTATCACGGCAGTAAGGAGTGTGACCTATGTTCCCGATTAAATATATCGACAATAACCTTGTCTGGAATAAGGACAATGAGGTGTTCGCCTACTATGAGCTGATACCGTACAATTATTCATTCTTATCCCCAGAACAGAAATACCTTGTGCATGACAGCTTCCGTCAGCTTATCGCACAGTCCGTGAGGGAAAAGATTCATGCGTTGCAGATTGCAACTGAAAGTTCAATCCGAAGCATACAGGAACAGTCAAAGAAGCTGGTCACTGGAAAGCTCCGTGAGGTAGCAATCCAAAAGATAGACGACCAGACCGAAGCCCTTGTATCCATGATAGGCGACAATCAAGTTGATTACCGTTTCTTTCTGGGATTCAAGCTTATGGTCACAGAGGACGAAGTCAATCTGAAGAACATCAAAAAATCGGTATTTCTGACATTCCGTGAGTTTTTTGAATGAGGTAAGGCACACGCTGATGAATGACTTTGTTTCCATGAGCAATGATGAAATCAACCGTTATGCGAAGATGGAAAAACTGCTGGAGGAAAACAAAATCTCCCGTAGATTCAAAATCCGCCGACTGGAAGCCAAAGATTTTGCCTATCTGATGGAACACCTCTACGGCAGGGACGGGATAGCTTATGAAGATTATGTGTATCCTCTGCCAAAAAGAAAATTAAAAAGAGAAACACTGATTAAGTATTATGACCTTATCCGTCCTACCCGTTGCGTGGTGGAAGAAAGCCAGCGATATTTGCGTCTGGAACATGAGGACAGCGAAAGCTATGTATCCTACTTTACGGTCAATGCCATTGTCGGGGAGCTGGACTTCCCATCATCGGAAATCTTTTATTTCCAGCAACAGCAGTTCACATTCCCTGTGGATACTTCCATGAATGTTGAGATTGTGGGAAATAAGAAAGCCTTAACCACTGTCCGTAACAAGAAAAAGGAATTAAAGGACTTGGATAATCACGCCTATCAAGCCGGAAATGAAACAAGTTCAAATGTGGTGGAAGCCTTGGACAGTGTCGATGAACTGGAAACAGATTTAGACCAGAGCAAGGAAAGTATGTATAAGTTAAGTTACGTCATACGGGTGTCTGCACCCGATCTTGACGAACTGAAACGCCGTTGTGATGAAGTCAAGGACTTTTTACGATGATTTGAACGTGAAGCTGGTTCGCCCTGCCGGAGATATGATGGGACTGCATGGAGAGTTTCTTCCAGCCAGCAGGCGTTATATCAATGATTATATCCAGTATGTGAAATCCGATTTTTTAGCCGGACTTGGTTTCGGTGCTACCCAGATGTTGGGGAGAAAATACAGGAATCTATATCGGATATTCCGTGGATACAGGAAGAAATGTCTACCTGCAACCGTCCCTTGCCAGTCAAGGGGTAAAAGGTACGGTCACAAATGCGTTGGCTTCTGCCTTTGTCGGTTCGCTTGGTGGTGGAAAATCATTCTGTAATAACCTGCTGGTGTATTATTCCGTCCTGTTCGGGGGACAGGCAGTTATCCTAGACCCGAAAAGTGAGCGTGGGAACTGGAAAGAAACTCTGCCGGAGATTGCAGAGGAAATCAACATTGTAAACATTACCAGTGATTCCAGCAATCAAGGGCTGTTAGACCCGTATGTGATTATGAAAGATGTCAAGGACGCTGAAAGTCTTGCCATCGACATTCTGACATTCCTTACAGGAATTTCTTCAAGGGACGGCGAAAAGTTCCCTGTCCTTAGAAAAGCCGTCCGCACGGTATCCCAGAATCAGAACCACGGGCTGTTGCAGGTCATTGAGGAACTGCGGAAAGAGGATACCGCCGTATCCCGTAACATTGCAGACCATATCGAAAGTTTTACTGACTATGATTTTGCACAGCTTTTGTTCTCGGACGGTTCAGTGGAAAATGCAATCAGTCTGGATAACCAGCTCAACATCATACAGGTTGCAGATTTGGTTTTGCCGGATAAGGATACTACCTTTGAGGAATACACGACCATTGAACTGTTGTCGGTATCCATCTTAATTGTTATCAGTACCTTTGCCCTTGACTTTATTCACAGTGACCGAAGCATTTTTAAAATCGTGGATTTGGACGAAGCATGGGCGTTCTTAAATGTGGCACAGGGCGAAACACTCTCAAATAAACTGGTGCGTGCTGGTAGAGCCATGAACGCCGGAGTCTATTTCGTGACACAATCCTCTGGGGACGTATCGAAAGAAAGTCTGAAAAATAACATCGGCTTAAAGTTTGCGTTCCGCTCCACAGATACCAATGAAATCAAGCAGACCTTAGAGTTTTTCGGGCTGGACAGTGAGGACGAAAATAACCAGAAACGGTTGAGGGATTTGGAGAACGGACAATGTTTAATGCAGGATTTATACGGGCGTGTCGGTGTGGTACAGATACACCCTGTCTTTGTAGAACTGCTCCATGCCTTTGATACCAGACCGCCGATAAAAAGTGAGGTGGATTTGGAATGATGAAATCTATCACAAGAGAAAAGGTATTCCATGTACTGAAACTGGTACTGCTTGCCGTGACCGTTACGCTGGTACTGCTGTCCCTGCTTGGGACGGTAGCTCATGCGTCTGGACTGGTCGATGATACGGTCAATGCAGACAACCTGTATTCAAAGTATCCGCTTTCCAACTATCAGCTTGATTTCTATGTGGACAATAGCTGGTCTTGGCTTCCGTGGAACTGGCTAGACGGCATTGGGAAATCAGTGCAGTACGGACTTTACTGTATCACAAATTTTGTCTGGACAATCAGCCTGTATCTTAGCAATGCCACAGGATATGTGGTGCAACAGGCGTATAAGCTGGACTTTATCAATGACATGGCAGACAGTATCGGGAAAAGTATCCAGACACTTGCCGGAGTGACCGAACATGGATTTTCCAGCAGTGGATTCTATGTGGGATTCCTGCTTATTATCATTCTGATTGTAGGTGTTTACACCGCCTATACAGGGCTTCTCAAACGGGAAACAAGCAAGGCACTTCACGCCGTTATCAACTTTGTGGTGGTGTTTATTGTGTCTGCGTCCTTTATTGCTTATGCTCCCAATTATATCCAGAAGATCAATGATTTCAGTTCGGACATCAGCACCGCTTCTCTGGACTTGGGGACAAAAATCATGCTCCCCGATTCACAAAGCAAAGGCAAAGACAGCGTAGACCTTATCCGTGACAGCCTGTTTTCGATACAGGTAGAAAAACCGTGGCTGTTGTTGCAGTTCGGGAACAGCGATACCGAAGAAATCGGGACTGACCGTGTGGAAGCTCTGGTATCTACCAGCCCGTCAGACGAGGATGGGGAAACAAGGGAAACTGTTGTCAAAACAGAGATTGAGGATAACGACAATGACAACCTTACCATTCCACAGGTCGTCAACCGTCTTGGCATGGTGTTCTTCCTGCTCATTTTCAATCTCGGTATCACAATCTTTATCTTTCTGCTTACCGGCATGATGTTATTTTCCCAGATACTTTTTATCATATATGCCATGTTTCTGCCTATCAGCTTCTTACTGTCCATGATACCGACTTATGAGAACATGGCAAAACAGGCAGTTGTCCGTGTGTTCAATGCCATTATGACAAGAGCCGGAATCACACTGATTGTGACCGTGGCATTTTCGATTTCCAGTATGTTCTACAACATTTCCACGGACTACCCGTTCTTCATGGTGGCTTTTTTGCAGATAATCTGTTTTGCCGGAATCTACATGAAGCTCGGAGAACTAATGAGTATGTTCAGTCTTAATGCCAATGACAGCCAGCAGATAGGTCGCCGGATTTTCCGTAGACCGATGGTGTTCATGCGACATCGGGCAAGACGTATGGAACACAGGATTGCAAGGGCTGTCGGTGCTGGAAGTGTTGCAGGTGCGGTGGCTGGTGCAAGTGTTGCCAGAGCCGGAAAATCAGCAACGAACCAACCGCCAAAGAAACGGGAAAATACTTCTGCCAGCATGGGAAGCCGTGTTGGTTCTGCTGTGGGTGCTGTGATGGATTACGAAAAATAAAATCCGTGACAGTGCTTCTTCTCTGAAAGAAAATGTGAAAGACCTGCCGACACAGGCTGGTTATACCGTCCATTCTGCCAAACAGAAGGCAAAGGATAATGTATCGGACTTTAAGCGTGGCGTTGTGGAAGAACGGGAAAACCGACAGGAACAGCGTACACAGAAACGCAACCTACACAGGGAAAATATCTCACAGAAAAAGCAGGAATTACAGAAAGCACAGGAAGCAAGACAGACAGTTCATGCGAATGGATCAGCGACAGCCGGAGCTACCAGAAGCCATGAACGCCCTGTTGCCACACCTGTTCCAAAAACAGCACAGACCGATACGGTCATAAAGCCGGATATGAAGCGTCCTGCTACTTCTCCTGTGATAAAAAATGCAGAAATCAAGGCTGGAAAAGAAACCGTCCGAAACCAATATCAGACAGGAACAGCAGGTCAAATCGGTTGCCAGAACGAACCAGCCAAACGTAGCGGAAACTATCAGTAATCATAAGAAATCTACGGTACAGAAAACACAGGTCAACCAAAAAACAAAAATCGTAAGACTGTTACGAAGCAACCAGAGAAAGGACGGAAGAAATGAGATTAAAGCGTATCCTTATCATAGGTACGATATTTCCTGTCCTTTTTCTCCATCGTCCTTTTTTCGGGATACTGATTTCCGGCGAAGATGACGACAGTTCCAACAGTTATTCAACTGTCTACTCTGGCATGAACCTGTCAGCCGATGTCCTCAAACATCAGCCGATGGTAGAAAAAATATGCCAGAGAAAACGGTATCTCGGAGTATGTGAATGTCCTGCTTGCCATCATACAGGTGGAAAGTGGCGGTACGGCTACCGATGTCATGCAGTCTAGTGAAAGTCTGGGACTACCGCCAAACTCCTTAAGTACAGAAGAATCCATTAAGCAGGGGGTGTAAATATTTTGCGTCCCTGCTTTTTCTTCCTGTAAAGCCAAAGGCATGACGGACATTAACGTGGTCATTCAGTCTTATAACTATGGCGGTGGCTATGCAGACTATGTGGCAAAAAATGGGAAAAAAAGCACAGCTTCAACCTTGCGGAGAATTTCGCAAAGAATAAATCTGGCGGTACAAAAGTGACCTATACGAACCCGATAGCGGTCAGTAAAAATGGTGGCTGGCGTTATAACTACAGAAATATGTTCTATGTGGAGCTGGTCAATCAATATCTGAACATAAAACAGTTCAGCAATGAAACGGTACAGGCGGTTATGAATGAAGCGTTGAAGTATCAAGGCTGGAAATATGTCTATGGTGGCAGTAACCCGAACACCTCTTTTGACTGTTCTGGTCTTACCCAGTGGTGCTACGGAAAAGCCGGAATCAGCCTGCCACGAACCGCACAGGCACAGTATGACGCAACCCAGCATATCCCATTGTCACAGGCACAGGCTGGCGATTTGGTCTTTTTTCCATTCCACCTACAATACCAGTGACTATGTTACCCATGTAGGAATCTATGGTCGGAAACAATCAGATGTATCATGCCGGAAATCCAATCGGCTATACTGATTTGACCTCTGCCTACTGGCAACAGCACATCATTTGTGCCGGAAGAATCAAACAATAGAAAGGACTTGAAATATGTTTAAGAAGAAAGAAAAAACAGAGAAAGCACCTAAGAATAAGAAAGTGTACCATGAAAGTCGGGACACATGTAAAAAAATCTGTCCTGTTGTTGTGGGCGGTGCTTTCTGGCAAGCACCAGTTTTGGTGTGTATAAGAACTTTACCGCCATTGACCCCCACACGGTACATGAAAAAAGAAATCATTCAGTTAAGATTGAACGATACCAACGGTATTGAAAATTTCGTCAAGAACTTTGCGAAAAGCCTACTACTCATGGGATACCAGCAAGGAAGCCATTGAAGCAAAAACAACGGAAATCAGTAAATACCTTACCAAAGAATTACAGGATTTGAACGCCGATACCATCAGAACGGACATACCAACCAGTGCGACCGTTACAAATGTGCTGGTCTGGAATGTAGAGCAGTCTGGAACGGACGATTTTACCGTTGCCTACGAAGTAGATCAGCAGGTAAAAGAGGGAGAACAGACACAGGCAGTCACAGAAAATTACACTGTGACCGTTCATGTGGATAAGGACGGTGCAATGGTCATTACCCAGAATCCTACACTTGCTCCGGCAGTGCAGAAATCAAAATATGAACCGAAAGCACAGGAAGCCGATGTCAGTGTCAGCTCCGATACAGTCAAGGACGCTACCGCTTTCTTGGAAACATTTTTCAAACTGTACCCAACAGCTACGGAGAAAGAACTTGCCTATTATGTCAAAGACGGTGTGCTTGCTCCTGTATCCGGCGATTATGTATTTTCAGAACTGGTAAACCCTGTCTTTACAAAGATGGCGATAATCTCAAGGTCAGTGTGTCTGTGAAATATCTGGATAATAAGTCGAAAATGACGCAAATTTCACAATATGAGCTTGTACTTCATAAGGACGATAACTGGAAGATTGTAGAATAAAAGAAAAAAGGCTGCACCATATTTTGATATGCTCTGCAAGCTTTGATTTTTTTTTGCTATTGCCTTAAATTTTTTATTAAGTTAGAGTTTACAAAAAGAGGACAAGAAATGCGAGGGATTATATTTTCAGTTTAGAGTAAGATTATTACATGGAGGTAAAAAGCAATGAGTTGGTTAGAAAATTTTAGTAAAGCTAAATACATCGAAACACATTTGGATAAAAGAAATTTCTTAGAAGATATGGCAAAAAATAACTGGTTGTTCAACTTTCTATTTTCAAAGAATTTTTTTTTTCTTATATTGTCGGTATTTCACTATCTGAATATATCAGACGACGCAAGAATGACACAAGCTGGTTTTGATTTAAAACGAACTGATATGAGAGTTTTAGATGTAGCTCTTAAATATGCATATTCTTCTCCCCACTTCATTTAATAGAGCATTTCAATCGGTTCACGGAATTACACCTATCTGTGCAAAAAAAAAGAAATGGGAAGTACATTAAATACATATCCAGCTATAAAATTTTCTATCAATGTTGTTGGAGGGAATGCTATGTCATATCGTATTGAAAAAAAAGAAAGCTTTTTCGTATTGTAGGGGTTCGTACTAGTTTATCTGAGGATATAGAAAAAAATCAAAAAAAATGTTCCTTTGTTTTTGGGATAGAGTTTTACAGAACTCTCAATTTAATAACGTAGTTGAACTTAATAACAATGAACCTAACGGTGTATTGGGTATTAGCATATATGAAAAACCCAAAAGAAATTTATTATTATATAGCAACAGCTACAGACCAAAAAACGCCTTTGTGATATGCATGAATAATTATATCCCTGCTTCTACATGGGCTGTATTTGAAAATGACGGCTATATAAAAGAAGATGTGCAAAGTGTATTCAGACGATTTTATACAGAATGGCTACCATTTTCTGGCTATGATTATGCTGGACTTCCAGATATTGAAGTATATCCTATACAGAATGGAAAAATCCTACAAGGACGTTCAGAAGTTTGGATTGCAGTAAAACAAAAAAAGGAGTAAAAATTATGAACTATAAAGTAGAAATTAAAGAACTTGAACCAATTAGAGTTGCATTTATGAAATATAACGGAATTGCAACAGAAGCTAATAAAAAGTTTTTCCCCTGATGTTTTCAAATCAATTCGTGGAAAGGTAGACGGAGCACCATTATTTAACTATATAAAAAATGGACTCACAATCTAAAATCGGAACGATCGAATTATGTGTACCTACACAAGAAAATCCATGGGAAATGGAATAGAGGTTAAAGAGTTACCTCGAATTAAAGCAGTATGTGTAACTCACATAGGTTCATACGATAGTCTAAAAAATGGCATACGACGCTATTGATAAGTACGCAATGGAAAATCACATTAACTTAATGCCACCATTTCGTGAAGTGTTTATTAAAGGTCCGGGCATGATATTGAAAGGAAATCCTAATAAATACATTACAGAGATACAATTTCCAATCAAGGAGGCATAATTATGTATGCTATAAAAGTCCATAATCTAAAAGTAAAACTTATAAAAATGGCATACAAGCACTATCTGGATTGAATATTCAAGTAAAGTCTGGTGAAATTTATTCGTTACTGGGAGAAAATGGAGCTGGAAAATCTACATTGATTAAGATATTGACTACATTCTTAAAACCAACTTCGGGGAATATCACTATGCTAGGTAAAGATATTCAACAAAATTCTATATATATTCGTTCTAATATTGCCTGTGTATCACAACAGACATCTATTGACACAAATTTATCATTAGAAGAAAAATATGATGTTTCAAGCAGAATTGTATAAAATCCCTAAAGCTGAAGCAAAGAAAAAATATGAATGGCAAAAAAAGTCTAATTGTTGATTACCAAATTAATTGCTACAAGAACATTTAAATTAAATTGTATACATAATTAGGTCACTTCAAATTATTTATACAGTCATATTCAAACTAAATGCGAAACAGAACCATAATAAAAATGGATACTCAATTTAGAATATCCATTTGGTGTTGATATAAGTATTTTAGGGCATACGAAATTGAGCAGGCACTCTTTTCACATGGTAATTTTTTATAAATGTTTTGACTATTGTTTTGTGTTTCGTGTAAGTTATCTAGTTCAACTTGGAGTGAGTTCACAAAATATGATTCGTCCTCACATTCCATGAATTCATTTATTTCAACTCCTAACAGCCATTTTAGATTGTCTTTTTCACTAAATGGCATAGATAAGTATGTTCTAAGTTGCCACTATCTTTAACTGTTACTTTAAAGTCGATACTTCCTTCAAAATGTACTTCTTTTAGTTCGGCGATTTCACTTTTTCTTGAAGCAGACCCTGTCTCATATACGATCATTTGATTTGTTTCTAATATCATTCTATTGACCTCTAACTAAATTCATTGTCGTTTATGGCATCCATTACAGTTTCCATACTGATTATCATTTCCTGCTTCTGCTCACCCAATCAATAAACTTTTATTACAGATTTGATTGATCATTCGAGGAATACCATTCGATGCGTTGATAATTGCGGTCAGTGCATTATTATCGAACACTTCCTGATGACATCCTACACCATCTAATTTTTTTCTTTTATATAACGTTTTTGCCTCTTCTTCATTTAGATTTTCTAAATTGTGTGACATGATTATACGCTGCCTTAATGGTTCATGGCTTGATAAGCGCAGTTGATTGTTTAACTGTGGCAATCCAACCAGTAATACGACTGCATAATCTTTTGAATCCATTTCAAAATTGAACAGTATTTTTAAATCATTCAAGATTCCGCTTTTCATATAATTGGCTTCATCAAATATAAATACAGGTGTAATCCTTTTTTCACGTTTGTATTTTTCTATAATTGTCTGAATGGCTCGGAAATTGTCGACTTTTTTATAGTATGGTTCGATTCCAAGATTCAATACCATCTGTCTGTAGAATTCTATAACAGTAACTGTAGACAGTGATATATATACTACCTTATAGGCGGCAGGATTCAATTCGTTTGCCCATTGTCTTACGCTTGTTGTCTTGCCTCGGCCTGCACCTCCTGTCAATACGCCAAAGCCTTTTGTCTGCAGAAGATAATTCAATCTGAATTTCACTTCTTTATATTCATTTGTTTCTACTAAAACATCTTTTCCATTTTTTATAAACGGATTGATTTCCAATCCATATCTTCCTGTATAATTCATTATTGTCCTCCCAGCTCACTAAGTTTCAGTTTATGTCGATGCATCGTTGCATTTTTATTTTTATCCAACAGTTGAATAGGTTCCAACTCTTTTGAAATAGAATCTACCACATATACTTTTTTCAAATCTGGTGAATAACGAATCAATAGTTTCTGTCCCTGATATTTATAGTTTACTTCATATTCCTTTTCGTCAATTACGATTACACTGTCATTAGATACTTTACGTTCGATTTCAAGTAAAAAGCTGCGTTCAACCTCCTGATCAGACATTCTAATAATCAATGTACTTTCTGAAAAGAAACGTTCCATCGGTGATTTTCCATTCAATGATGAATGAATGCGTTGATTATATTCCTGTACATAGGCAAACAATGATTTTCTTAATTCTTCAATATCTTTAAAATCATTCATACAAAGCTGTGACATCCACTGATCTTTCAATGTTCGAAACCAGCGCTCAATTTTCGCCTTTCCAGTTGGAGTTCGAGCGGGATTATAATGAATGATTGTTCCTATTCGTGCTGCCAGAAGGTTCATCTGACTGCTTCTGTAGTTGGCTCCATTATCAAAGTTGAATTTTTTTGGCTTTCCATATTTAATGACCGCTCCACGAATCACACTCATCAGATTCACAAAATTATCGTTAAAGAATATATCGATTCCGACAATCATACGACTTGCATCATCTATAAGCGCAATAATATAAGTCCTCTGCTTCTTTCCGTCTACTTTTTAGATAAGGACCTACACTTGAATCTCTCCACACCACACTTCGTTTATATGTTCACATTCGTATCGCCTCATATCTTTTATAGGTGTGATTCCTTTTTGAATCCTTATATTTCTGCACAAATCGATTTACTGTAGACAAAGAAACATCTTTTTTTACGATTGTATTTGTGTCAAGAAGTCTCTGGTAGACTATCGTAGCTGGAAGTTTTGGGTATTCAGACAATATATAAATAATTTGATTTTGAACATCCCCATCCAGCTTACGATATTGATTAAGATCATTTCGTGGCTTTGGGATCAATCCATCAAATCCGAATTTTAAATACCGGTTATACCACCTTCTTACTGTATGAGGGTGCACCCCAGCCTTTGAACCTGCATCTCGAAAGAAATCACTTTTTGATTTGTACGTATCTGTATTTCCGGATACAAGTGGCGCAATAAATCCATACCTTTTTAAAGCTATTTCCTGTGCTGTTTTATGATCCATTATAAATTTTCCTCCTTACAGCGACATAATATACAAGGAAACCACACATTTCCTCACATCTTATGTGGAAAGAGGTAAAAAAACATTTCTAGTGCATTTAATCTGCATAAACTGCAATGAAAAATTTTTAAAACAGCTCTTAAATAGATTAGGATTCAATTCCAAACTTTCAGACACCATCCGCTCTTTCCAGTACTTTTGAAACTGGGACCGAATATAATAAAACGAATATTCATTAATATCTTCATTCCATTCTATCCAGCCGATGAATTTATTAAGAAAGTTTGATTGAAGAGCTTTTAGATGAACTTCCAAAGCATATTGAGAATAAGGAACGATAAAATACAAAAGCACTGCATGAGTGGATTTACAACTCATACATTTAACACGAAGAATCCGCAAAGTGACTGAATGTTTTCTGTATTTAACTTTACGAGTATAATAGCCATGTTTTTGAAAATCATGATGTTTACATTTAGGACATATTAATGAATACAGATTTAAACTCTCTGTGAATTTTTTATAGGATTCGGCATCAACTTGGTTGACGTTAGCCTTATAAACAGTTATCATAATCTTGTTCGTAAGAGCGGAGAGTAAAAAGGACTCATTGGCGTGCGTTGGTTTTACTCTCTTTTCTTTTTTCTCACTTTCTATAGAAAATATTATAAAAAGTCATAACACATAATTTGAATAGATTTTATTCAAACTTGTGCTATGACTTTTTTCATTTAATTTGATTAGATTATTCATTTTCATACTCAATTAATTAGACAATCAACAAATAGTCTTTTTCCTCGCACAAAGGCATGCATATCACATTCACTTTGTACATTATCATTTTTATCTTTCAAATCTTGATTTGACTGTAATATCATCTTAATATTTTTTTATAGCCAGGCTGACTGATGTGATCCAACGCCAATTGACACGCATTTTCCAGTCTGGTTTTTCCATATTTATCTGATAGTTTCAACAATGACATACAACCTTTATAAGCTTGTTCTTCAACTTTATAACGATCAAAAATAGTTTGGAAACTAAAATCGAAGTATTGTCTCCAATAGAAGCAGCCCACTTCATAAAACGGTCTTTGTTCCATTGAAATTTTTGGTGATTCTCCGGCATATGACTTTCATTTGTTGAGTATTGATTGATACGACCATATAATCGATCATGGGTACAAATTTGATTCATTTTATAATATACAGTTACAGTTCTTTTTGTGACTTTTACATCTACATAATTTCCAACGTATTCGTATGGCACAGAATAATTCATTTTTTCTATCGAAATATGATAATTTAATTGAACTTTAGCTCGTTTCCATACACTCAACTCAAATGGCTGTTCAGGTAGAGCTTTCATAAACGGAAGTTCTTCGTCTAAATATACGCTTTTTCTAGAACCATCCTTTTTTCTGAAAAGGTCTGTTATTGAAATTGTCCAATTCTTTGATAATTGCTTTGTTTAGGTCCTCAAACGAAAAGAATTTCCTGTTTCTAAGTTTACCGACAATGGCTACTGTACAATCTCCAACCGCGCCTTCAACAGCTGCCTTATCTTTAGGCTTACGCACTCTTGTTGGAATAATAGTTGTATCATAATAGTCTGCCATTTCCTGATATGATTTGTTTAATATTGGATCCTCATATTTCTTGTTTTTGGATAATTCCTACTTTTAGATTGTCTGGAATCAGAAGTCTTGTAACTCTGCCAAAATAACGGTAAGCCTGGATATGGCAATCGACCCAATCATTGATTTTCATGCTTGGACATGCTTGAACATAACTGTACATACTAAATGGTAATGTTGCCTCGAATAAATATGCAGGGATTGCTTCTCCTGTGTAACGATCATACACATACATACGGGTGCCATTCAATCAACCATCATTTTATCACCCGGTTTTATGATTGATATGCATCGTAAGATTATGCTTTTTAACGTAATCACGATATCGTTCGCAAAAGTAGCTATACTGGTAAAAAGGACTCTTGATTGACCGACAATCATCAACATATTCTTTCCCATAGCAGTTTGATTGTGGTTCCTGGCTTTAACAGTTCCTTATGGATGTAATCAAAATCAGGTTGCTTAATGGATAAATTGATTTTCGTCTCCTGTTCAAATAATAAATTTTGGACATCTGATTCACTGAGATCTTTAACAGATGACCAACACACTTTCTTGTCATCAGCTACATTAAAAATTTTTTCTTATTGTATCCCTTGAAATTTTAAGAGATACAGAAATCTGTCGCTGACTATAGTTTTTGTGATCTCATTTCCAAAACTTTTTTAACATCTCGCATAAAAAAAAACACCTCTAATCGCAAGACTAGATAAGTATACTTACTTACCTGTTTTTATCTTACAACAGGAGGATGATAGTTTATATCTACAATATAGGTGTGGACTTATACAACGGATTCAATGGACTTCGTCACCGTATCAACTGGACTTATTTTACCGTATTGGATGGGCTTGCCATCCGTTATATTCACTTATTTACAATGTTATCCATATACAGTGATTAAATAATACTCAAATCGTGCATAAAACGACTAATGAAAAAATTGCTTTTAACTTCTTCTATTGTAGAATTCATTTCATCTGTTGATAAATTTGTATATTGAGTATAAATATATAGAACTAAATCAATCATCTTTTTCTATCGGTTTTTATAATCAAACGAACAACCACATACATGACAAATTTCATTTATCTTCTCTTTAGTAGCTGAATTCTTACCTGTTTCAATCTGGGAAACAGTAGATTCACTACTTTCAAGCGATGCTATTTTTTTCATTGGAATATTTTTTCAACCTAATACTCTTTTTAAATATTGCCAATCAATGACCTGTTTATATTATTTGACACATCTCTCACCTTTGTTTCCAATGCAAATGATGGTTCATTTCTATATATATACATCTTAAATCATAAACCAAACATTATTTTATATTTCTTACGATTAATTCTAATCGTTTGTGTATTCATTCAATATGCAATATTTAATTA
>VOFK01004231.1_pt1 | contig 38870 bp, 65 predicted proteins | sample 5384121 | NCBI WGS metagenome assembly VOFK01 (sample SAMN12384730, study PRJNA508395) | human gut metagenome | isolation source: healthy gut J | host: Homo sapiens | reverse complement strand
TGTTGGCCACTTCGTTCAGTTACATGCGTGCTGAACTTCTCTGTCGCGGCGTCAAGGCGGAAAATATCCGCGCTCGCGCTTGAAAACGAAAAAACTGCCATCCGATCTTCCGGAAAGCGTCGTCTGGGTTCGCGGCGATGTGACCGACGACGGTTCTCGGCGGTCTGTTCCTTTCCGGCGACAGCGGCGTCTGCGTCATTCACTGCGCCGGTATGATCTCCGTCGCAAGCGAGCCGGGACAGGCGATCTACCGCGTCAACATCGACGGCACGAAGAACATCATTTCAAAGATGCCTGCGTCACGGTGTCGAAAAACTTGTTTACGTCAGTTCCGTCCACGCCATTCCGGAGCTGCCGGAGGGCGATAAAATGCGCGAAATCTCGGACTTTTCGCCCGATAAGGTAAACGGCGCTTACGCAAAAAGCAAAGCCGCGGCGACCGCCGCAGTTCTTGCCGCCGCCGAAAAAGGACTCAACGCCTCCGTCGTTCATCCTTCGGGCATCATCGGTCCGGTGACGAAAAATGCGGAAACATAACCCGTCTTATCTCCGCTTTCATCCGCGGCCGTCTGCCGTTCGCCGTTAAAGGCGGCTACGACTTCGTCGATGTCCGGGACGTCGCAAAGGGTATCTTTCTCTGCACCGAACGCGGAAAAAGAGGGAAATGCTACATTCTTTCCGGTCATTATGCGACCGTTTCGGACATTCTCAAAACCGTGCGTGATCTTGCGGGACTCAAACGCGTTGTTTCCTGCGTCCCCATGCGTATCGCTGAAGCTTTCGCTCCGCTTGCCGAAAAAATATGCGTAAAGCGGAAAAAGCCCGCCTCTTTCACGCCTTACGCTCTTGCAGTGCTTGCTTCAAACGGCGCTTTTTCGCACGAAACGGCGAGCGAGGAACTCGGATACTGTCCCAGACCGTTAAAAAGAACACTGTCTGACACTTTGAAATGGCTTCGTTCGAAATCTCTTAAAAGAGACGCTTTTCCGCAAAAAAAGCGGCGCAAACCTGAAAATTTTCGGATAACGGAAGACCTTTTTTTCAAAGCGTCGCGCAGGGCGGCTTATGCGGAGCCGCCCTGCGTTTTTTTTATTTCGCTTTTTGCGTATTTCGCCTTTTTTCCGGCGTCGATTGCCGCGTACTCCTCGCGGAGCACGCTTTTTTTCTTATTTTGCTCTGATTGCCGCGTGTTCCTTACGGACACTCTTTTTGCTTATTTTGCGGCGGTCGCCGCGTACTCCTCGCGGAGCTCCTTTTTGCTTATTTTGCGTCGATTGCCGCGTGTTCCTCACGGAGCACGCTTTTCTGCTTATTTTGCGTCGTTTGCCGCGTGTCCCACGGAACACGCCTTTTTTATTTCATTCTCCGTCGCCGCTGCCGTTTTCTTCGTCCTTCTCCGCTTTTCTCGCTTTCAGAATTTTCAAAAGGCTGCCCGTGCCGCTCACTATCATAACAAGCGCAAGCAAAAAGCGCGACAACGTAAAGCCTTTATGTCCTCCGCCGTGCGGCAAAGATACAACAAACACGGCAATGCCGGCGATGCCGATAACTATTTCCGCCACCGTAAGTATAAAATAAAGCTTTCTCTTCTTTTCCGCCGTTGTTCTGTCGTCGTTCATTTTCTTTTTCCGCCTTTCCCGCGCCTCTTTTTTTCACTTTCGTGTTCCGTCCGCGCCGCTCTTTTATTTCAATTATACGATAGCGGGTATTGAAAAGCAAAAACTTCACAAACAGTTCACACTTTTTGCATATATTGCCGCGCCGCGGCTCTCTTTTTTTCGCTGTCCTGACCGCAACGTCCCTTTTGTCCCTCTTTACGCTTGCAAAAATCCGAAAAAAGATGTATAATGTATATATCACTATTTGCTTGAAATCAGGAGATATTATGACAGACAGAGAAACCGCGGAGATCCGCAGAAGATATAAAACAGATAAAAACAATATAACGCACGTTGCAGGGTGTCTGGTAACGCAGACGCATGAGATAGCGTCCGGAGTTTGACGTTCCGTTGCGTCGATGACGGAGGATGAAACGGACGCCGTGTTCGGGGCGCTCAAACGCGTGCTTTCAAACGTCGGCAGAAACTTTGTCGATGTCGCCTTTCCCGCTTCGGAAGTGCCGAACGGCGATGTTTACAAAATGCTTGACGCACTCCGTGCAAGCGGGTGCAAGGACGAAACGGCGCGCCGCGCGCTTTTTGAAAAGATAGCGTCCTGTGTCGAAAGCGACGAGGGATATGTGGTGCTGCTCGTCCACGAAAACTACGATGTGTTCCGCTTCGGTGCGGACGGCGAAAGGATAGAGGAATCGACCGATACTTTTCCGTATATCCTCTGCGCCGTTTGTCCGCTTAAATCGGGCAAACCCGTGCTGACTTTTCAACAGGGGAGAATGTCTTTGTCAATTCGACGTTGAAATCCGTTGTGACCGCTCCGACGCTCGGATTTATGTACCCCGCATTCAATGAAAGAAAAGCGGATATTTACACTCTGGGTTACTATGCCCGCGATATAAAGGACAATCACGCCGAGTTTGCGGCAACCGTTTTCGGTGCGCAGACGCCCATGCCTGCGGCGGAGCAGAGGCAGACGTTCGGCGCGGTGCTTTCGGAGTCCGTTTCCGGGAAGCGCTGGATCTTGATGTCGTTTCAACCGTCCATTCGGGTATTGCCGAACTTATCGAGGAACATAAACAGAGCAAAGAACGCGACCCGCTGACTATCTCAAAGGCACGGTCAAGCGCATTTTTTGCGCGACGGCGGCGTTGACGAGGAACACGTTGAGGCGTTCGGCAAGAAATTTGACGAAGATTTCGGCAAAGGCGCAGAACTGCGTCCAAAACATAGTTGACCCGAAAAAATTCGAGTTGAAAACGCCCGATGTGTCGATAAAAGTCAGCCCCGAAAAGAAAGACCTTGTAGAGACCCGCGTCATCGACGGCGTAAAGTTCATTCTTGTCCGTGCCGACGGCGGCGTAGAACTGAACGGCGTCAATATCGAAATAAAATAATTCAGATCATACTTTTTTTATCCTCGTCAGCGCGCTTTTTCAACCGCGACACCTGTCCTGAAATGCCTATCTCGGCGGCGGTCTCCATTTGGGTCTTGCCGTTCATAAAGCGGAGCATAACAATGCGTTTTTCCCTGTCCGAGGCGTTTTCAGCGCTTCACGCAGATTTATTTCTTCGACCCAACTTTTGTGTCACAGTCGCTTTTGTCGCTCACCTGATCCATAACGTAAAGCGTGTCGCTGTCGTCGCTGTAAACCGGGTCGAAAAGCGAAACGGGGTCAACTATCGCTTCAAGAGCCAAAACAACTTCTTTTCGCGTCAGTCCGAGTTCTTTCGATATTTCTTCCGGTGTCGGTTCGCGTCGAGTTCGTTTGTCAGTTTTTCTTTTGCCGTCAACGCTTTGTACGCCGTGTCCCGCACCGAACGGCTGACCCGTATCGGGTTGTTGTCCCGCAGATACCTCCGCAGTTCGCCTATTATCATCGGCACGGCGTATGTCGAAAAACCGCACGTCCTGCGAAACATCGAAATTGTCTATCGCTTTTTATCAACCCTATGCAGCCGACCTGAAACAGGTCGTCGGGATCTTCTCCTCTGCCCGAAAAGCGTCGGAGAACGCTCAAAACAAGTTTCAGATTTCCTCTGATAAACCTCTCCCGCGCCACCTCGTCTCCCGCCTTTATTTTCAGCATGAGTTCTTTCATTTCCGCGGCGGGTATAACTTCGAGTTCCGAGGTGTCTATTCCGCATATAACGACTTTGTTCAGCATATTCCGCGCCCTGCCTTTCCGAAAAAAGTATCGGCAAAAGGGCGAAAAGTATTCTTCCAAAAAATGTATTTGAAAAAAAGGACGTTTATGAAAAAAACATAAAAAATCGTTTACGGCAGAAACGGCTCCGACATTCACCGTCGAATGCGGTCGAAAGTTGCCGACTTTGCCGCGCACGCAGCCGCCGAAGACAGGGCGTTTTTTTATCGTTCCCGACCAGTATGCGACTGCGGAACGCTTTTTTGCTTGCGGCCGTCGGTGAAAAGCGCTGCGAAATATCCGCGTCGTTTCTTTCAAAAGGCTTGCGTCTCTCTTTTTTCCGAAAAAGGCAAAAACGTTTGATTTTGTCGGAGAGGGCGGGCGTGCCGCGCTTGTTTCCGCCGCTTTCGATGCCGTTTCACCGCAGCTTAAATATTATGCGGGCTACTCCGATTTTTATTTTAACGAGGCCCTGTGCGAACGTATAAAAATGTTCAAGGAGTAGCGGTCACGCCGACGCGCTGCTCACAGCCGAAACTTCGGACGCAGTTCACGACTTGGCGCTCGTTTACGCCGCTTACGACGCGCTTCTCGGCGCGGACAGAGCCGACCCCGCAGACAATCTGCGCCTGTTTGCCGAACTTTCGCGCCGAACACGGACTTTTTTCGCGGAACAACGGTGTTTATCGACTTTTTCAAAGTCCTGAACGCGTCGGAACTTTCCGTTGTTCGCGCGCTTTACGGCCGGGGCGGAGATAAATGTAGGGCTTGTCGAAGACGAATCAAGGGACGATTGCGGCATCTTTTGCGCCTGTGCTTGAAGTTGAAAACAAACTACGCCGCTTTGTTGAAAAAGACGGCGGCAAACTCGTTTACGAAAAGCGGAAAACGGCACGGGGTATCAGTCAAACGGTCTTGCGCAGCTTGAAGATCTCCTTGCGACGGACGGCAATTCTGAACCGCCCGACTGCGACGGCGTGAATATATATGAAGCGACCGATATCCGTATCCGACGAGGTCGATTTTGTCTGCTGTCGGATATGCGAACTTGTTGCTTGACAGAAGCTACCGTTTTTCCGATATCGCCGTCGTGACACGCGATGACGAACGGTATGCGCCGTATTTTTGAAAAACTTGTTTGCGGATTATGAAATTCCGTTTTTCAGACATAAAAAAAGCGGGCTGACCGAAAAAAAAGACCGTTCGTTTTCTTTCTTCTCTTTTTCCGCGATACGCTTCCGGATTCCGTGCCGACGACGTTATCGACGCCGTTTCCTGCGGGTATATCGACGGGGGGTAGATCCGACCGATCTTGCCGAATTTGAACGGTATGTCCGTATCTGGAACGTGAACGGAAAAAAGGGTTTTTGAACCGTTCGGGCGCAGTATAAGAGGCTTTTCGGGCGGCGAATCCCCCGTCCGAGGAAGACACCGCCCGTCTTGCGTGCGCGCCGAAAACGTCCGCCTGACCGTCGGCGAGAGTGCTTTCATATCTCGGCAGGGGCAGCGACAAGGCAACCGTCAGAACCCATGCCGAAAGACTTTTTTCGCTGTTCGAAAAAACGGGACTTGAAGAAAAGATAAACGCAGACACACAGACGCTTGCCGCCATGGGTGAGAAGACGCTTGCTGACGAAAACGAAAAAACTGTTTTGAACTGCTTTGTGCGAGGACTTGACGAATACGTTCGCTCCGCAGGCGATTCGGAAGTTTCTTTCGACCTTTTCGGCAGAATGTATTTGCGCATTATTTCAGAATATTCCGTCGGCTCGATACCGACGGCTCTCGACACGGTTCTTGTCGGCGGCGCGGACACCTCCCCGCTTCTCGATAAACGTGCCGTGTTCGTTCTCCCGGACTGCGCGAGGGCTCATTCCCCAAAACTCCGTCATCGTCTCCGCTTGTTCCCGAACGGGAGCGCGCCGCGCTTGAAGAGCAGGGGAATAGTAGTTGACATCTCCCCCGTTTGACAAGTTTCTTTATGAGCAGTTTATCGCCTATTACGCGCTGACAGCGGCAACGGAGCGCGTGTATGTCCTATCCCCGTCCGACGGCGGAGGGGTGTTCCGAGCGAAGTATTCGACGACCGTTGCCGTGCAGCCTTTCCGAACGCGGTCATTACTGCGCGGGCGTCCGATGCGGAAAGAATTTACCGCGCCCGTCCGTCAAAGATAAAAGCCGTTGAGTACGGCATACAAGACCTTTCCGAGTATTTTGACATACGGATAGCGTCAGACGACGAGTATCTCAAAACGGGCTTCTCCGTTTCCGAAGAAGTCGCAAAAAAACTTTATGGTTCGCCCGTCTATATATCCGCAACGAAAAGCAATACTTTTGCGGAGTGTCCGTATAACTACTTCGTCCGTTTCGGGCTCGGCATAAACGAACTGCAAAAAGCGGAATTCAGCGCCGTCAACGTCGGCTCTCTCGTTCACGCTTCGCTTGACCGAATATTCAAAAAGGAAAAGGACATTTCAGCACTTGACGACGAAACTCTTTCGGCTCTTGCCCAAAACGAGATAGGAACATATATGAAAAGAAGCGTTCGGTGCGGACGCAGACCGCCGCGATATGCAGGCGTGTGCCGCAAGCGTACAAAAAGCGGTTGCTTGTGCTGCTCCGTTCCATGCGCAACGAACTGCGAACCGTCGGTTTCCGCCCGGTTTATACGGAACTCGGAATAGGCAAGGGCGAAACGGACTTCCCGCTTACGACCTCGATTGCGGCAACGGCATAAAGCCCGTGTCACGGGCTCGATAGACCGTGTGGACGCTTTGGAAAAGGACGGAAAAACGTTTGTCCGCGTCATAGACTACAAAACGGGCGAAAATAAGTTCTCGCTTGCCGATATATGCCGCGGTAAAAGCCTGCAATTGCCGCTTTATCTCGATATACTCAAAGAGACGGGCGCACACCTGTTTTCTTCGAACCCGAACCTGCGGGTATGATGTATTACGTCTGAACAAGGCGACGGAAAAACTTGATACAGAGCCTGATACGTTTGCGGAGTTTGCGCAAACGGGCAAACTTCCCGCCGTGCCGGACAGCCACAAACGCAGCGGAATGCTGCTTGACGTTTCCTCTCCGACGAACGGTGACGAGGACGGCGAGCAGCCCGACATTCACGGCGAAGTTGACAAAAAAAAGAATTTATAAAACCGATAAAAACGGCTTTGACACGGTGTTTTTCTATGTCAAAGACAGCCTGAAAAAAATGTGCGGCACGCTTTGTTCGGGCAGAACGGAAAAGACGCCGAACAAAAACGGCAACACCTGCAAATATTGTCCGCTCGGCAGTATTTGCGAAATTAGGGACAACCGCCGTCGGCGCTCAAAATAGACGACCCGATGAAAATAATGCGCGACCGCATGGAAAAGGACGGTGACGACAATGGCTGAAAGATGGACAGACGAACAGAAGTCCGCAATCAACGAAAAAGGCAGGAATATCATCGTTTCCGCCGCCGCGGGAAGCGGAAAGACGTCCGTTCTTTCCGAGCGCGTCTGCCGTTTTGTGGCGGACGGCGGCGATATCGAACGGCTGCTTGTCGTAACGTTCACAAAAAGCCGCGTCAAAAGAAATGCGTTCCCCGTATACGCAAAAAAAATCGCCGACCTTTTTTGCAGAGCGGGAGCAAGACCCCGAAACAAAAAACGGCTTCGCCGCCAACTTGTCAAAGTCGGAAACGCAAAAGATTTCGACAAGACAGTTTTTCGGCGATCTTGTCCGTGAGAATTTCCGTGTTGCGGAGGTTAGCCCCAATTTCGGTATGCTTGATCCGCGGAGACCGCCGCGATAGAACAGGAGGCTCTGTCGGCTGTCGTCGAACGCGCTTACGAAGATATGTCAGAGCCGTTCCGCGCGCTTGTCGAACTTGTCGGAGGAGATGCCCGAAACGAAAAAATAGGCGGGAGACATTAAATATATTTATAACAGATTGGCGTCCGTTCCGTTCAGAACGGAATGGTTAAAACCAAAGAAAGAACTTTATTCTTCTCCCGAATATTTTACGTCATTCTGCTGTGATTACATCGCCTCCCGAGTGCGTGAAGTTCTTCCCGTTTTTGAACAAATCGAAGCAAGCGGCGCGATATGTTCTCCTTCAAAATCAAGGTATCTTGCCGAGGATATAGAGTCTTTACAGAGTTCTTTCCTCTTGCGAAAAAGAGGGATTGGGACGGTGCGCGCGTCTGCGCGTTTGAAGGCGACGCGCGCGGCAAGTCAAAGACTGACGACCCCAATGCCGTTGCACGCTATTTCAAAGGTCAGGGGGATATCTCAAAACCTTTTTTTGCCCTTTTTATGCAGCATTCCGCCGCAGCGATCAAGCGCGAAATCGAAGAAATGAGCGTGCCGTTTCATGCCTGTTCGACCTTGTTGAAGAATACGCGCTCGAACTGCGCCGGATATGCGAAAAAAAAAACAAATACACGTTTGACATTATTTCCGAAAAGCTCTGCGCCTGCTTTGTTGCGTCATTCGACCATGAAACAGGCATTTTCGAAACGACCGAACTTGCCCGCGCCGTTGCCGCAAATTTCGACGGCGTAATGATAGACGAATATCAGGATACAAGTCCGCTTCAAGACGTGTGCTTTGCCGCCGTCGGACGTGACGATATGTTCGTTGTCGGCGATTTGAAGCAGTCCATATACAGCTTTCGCGGCGCAAAACCCGAGGGCTTTGCAAAAAAACGCGATGTGTTCCGCCGCATAGACTTAAACAAGAACTTCCGCAGCCGCAAAGGCGTTCTCGATTTTGCGAACTTTGTGTTCTCGATGATTTTCTCGGAAGAAGTCGGCGGCGTTGAATACGACGACGGCGAACGGCTCAACCACGGCGAAAGACGCCGTCCGAAGAAGCGCGCCAAACTCCCGACGTCGAAATTGACGTTCTCAATGCGGAGTATACAGAAAAACTCGGAACGGGTTCATTCGCCGATTTCTGCCATGTCGCGGGACGTATTTCCGACCTTGTTGAAAACGGCGACGGAGAAAGAACATACAGGTATTCGGACATTGCGGTTCTCTGCGCGGACAACCTCTCGTGCGCGAGAGTCGCAAAGACGCTCAATTCGCTTAACGTTCCCGCATATTACGAAAGCGGCGGCAATATTTTCGAGTCCGTCTGCGTTCGTTCCGCCGTTGCGGTTCTCCGCGCGCTGAACGACCCGTATTCGGATGTCGATTTTTATGCCTGTATGACCTGCGGCGTTTTCGACGTTGAAGAATCCGGACATTGCACAGGTCGTTGCCGAAGTCGGCAGAAAAGGTTTCCTTTTTACGATAAAAGAACTGCCAATGCGGCAGCAAACCCACGCCTTTCCGCATTCGTTTCACCGTTTTTGAAGCGTTCCGCACGCTTGCCGCGGAACTTCCCGTATCCGCACTCATTCGCCGCATTTACGAAGCGACGGGGTATCCCGAAAAAGTCCTACTTTTCCCGAACGGAGAGGAACGCTACGACGCATTGATGAAGTTTGAAGCGTTCGCCGCCGCGCATGAAGAAGCGTGCGAGGCAAGGCTCGGAAAGTTTTTGAAACTTGTTTCCGACTTTGCGGCAAAGGGAAGCACGGACGAGGACAGCGCCGCTCCGAAAGGCGAGTTTGTGCGCATTATGACGTTCCACAAATCGAAAGGCCTCGAATTTCCCCTGTCTGCATCGTTCCGCGCCTTGAAAAAGCGTTTCCTTCAAAAAGGGAGATAATGAAAATATCGCTTTTCACCCGCGTTTTGCCGTCGGCACATATCTGCGCGACGCAGAGGGCACTGGTCGAGGCAAAATCGTTTTTTGTATTCGCTCAACGAACGCCTGTCCGCAGATGAAGTCCTTTCCGAAAAACTGCGCGTGCTTTACGTTGTTGTGACCCGCGCCAAAGAAAAACTTATTCTCTGCGCAAATCCTCCGAAGAAGTTTTCCGCCGAATCCCTTGCAGTGCTTTACGACTATGTTCCGCAGCCTGACGGCACACGAAAAACTCAAATGCCTGCGGCTTGCCGTCGAAAACGCCAAAAGTTATCTCGACCTTGTCGCGCTTGCGCTGACGCACCGCACCGACAGCGGCATTTTCAACTGCGCCGACGTTCCGACAAAAACCGTTCTGCGAGCCTATCCGCGTCAACAGCGATTTTGAGAATGAGGACGGAGAAATCACCGAACGTGCAACGGAAGCATCCGAAGCGGAAAAAGAAGCCGTAACAACCCTTGCGGACGGCGAAAAAAAGAGAGTGAGCGGACTTTCGGAAACCGAACTGAACCGCCGTTTCGGCGCAAAACTCACGACCTTGCTTTCCAAAGTACCCGCAAAGGTTTCGGTCACGGAACTTTCAAAAGGGTTTGTCGCGGACGAAGACGCAGAACCCATGTTCCCGCAAAGCCGCAAACCGTCCGTAACGCCCGAGTTTTTGTCATCTTCGGAGATGAGCGGAGCGGAAAAGAGGTACCGCCGTTCACCGTTTTTGTGTCTCTGCTGACCTTAAAGCCGACCCGAGCGACGAACTTGCCCGACTTGTTTCGGAGGGCGTTTTTGTCCGAGCGTGAAGCCGAAGCGGTAAACCTTTGAAAAAATCCGACGTTTTCTGTCTTCCGACATCGGCGAACTGATGAGAAACGCAAAAAAAAGGTCTACCGAGAGGAATCGTTCGTTGTCCGCATTCCCGCAACGGAATACGCAGCGGATGCAGACCCGAGCGCCGAAATTTCTGCTCCAAGGCGCGGTTGACGCACTTTGTGAGACCGACGACGGCTTTGTTCTGATAGATTACAAAAACCGACCGCAAGACCGCCGAGGAACTCAAAGCACTCTATTCGCGCCAACTCGGCTACTACGCTTACGCCGTTGAAAAACTTTTCGGCAAGCCCGTCAAAAAGGCGTATATCCGTTCGTTTTCGCTCGACGAAACGATAGAGATACCTCTGCATTAAAGGTGTTCGCAGGCTGTGCATATTCAGCCCGAACATATAACAAACAGGCAGTCCTCTCAAAAAAACGATGACTGCCTTGCGTTTTAATGGAATCTTAATGCGTTTTAATGCTTTTCCGACTTCCATTTTTACAAATTCTGTGGTATAATCAGTTTGTAAAGGAGAGAACCGATATGTACAGCCTGCTTTATTTGCGACGACGAAAAAGATATTGTTAACGCGCTCAAAATATATCTTTCCGACCCGTCATATGAACTCTATACCGCAAGCAATGGCGAAGAGGCTCTGCGCATTGTCGAAAGGGAAGACATACACCTTGTTCTTATGGACATAATGATGCCCGTCAAGGACGGTATGACCGCCCTTTCCGAAATCCGGAAGATAAGCAATGTTCCCGTGATTTTTCTCACGGCGAAAAGCGAAGACACCGATAAGATTTTGGGTCTCAACATCGGCGCGGACGACTACATAACAAAGCCGTTCAATCCCGTCGAAGTCTGCGCCCGCGTGCGCTCTCATCTGCGCAGATATTTCAGCCTCGGAGGAGGAAACGTTAAACCCGAAACATTCGTCTGCGGCGGCATAGAACTGAACGACGCTTCCAAAAAAAGTGACCGTGGACGGCGAACCCGTAACGCTGACGCCGAAAGAATACGATATTCTGCGCCTGCTTCTTTCCGAACAGGGCAGGGTGTTTTCTCCTAAAGAAATATACAAGCGCGTTTGGAACGATATTCCGCTGAACAGCGACAACACCGTTGCCGTACATATCCGTCATCTCCGCGAAAAGATAAGAAATCAACCCGTCCGAACCGCGCTATCTGAAAGTTCTGTTCGGGCAGGGCTATATGATTGAAAAGGTGAGGGACAGATGAAAAATTTTCTTCGCTCCGTTACGGGCAAGACCGTCCTTTTTGTTCTTGTTATAATATGTTCGTCACAGCCGCGGTCTCCGCTTTTCTCCGTTGCGCTTTTTTGGCGTTTACGGCTTTTTATGACGAAAAAACCGATGTCGAAAGCGCAAAAGCCGAATGGAAAAAGAGTATTTCATCTCCTACGTTCAGTCCGACGCTTACTCCGCGGCGTTTTCCGTTATTCGGGATGGGGAAGAACCGTATACGCCCGATTCGCTCGATTATGCGTTTTACGACGAAACGGGAAAGCAACTCGACAAATTACGACGCGGCCGTTTCCGCAAACGACGACATTTGAGCTACCGTGTTTATAGATGGAAAAATGAAACGTTTTTTCCGCACCTCTTTTACAATGACCCTAACGAAGATGGGCGAAAAGGTATATTTTCTGCGCAAATCCGGCAAATCTGCGCGAGGGATATTTTCGGCGTTGACCGCTATTCGAGAACCAACCTGATAAGTCTCGGATATTCTTTTGCGCTATGTTGTTGTTGGCTTTGCTCGCCGTTTCAATTCCCCGCGCTTCTTGCCGCGTTCATAACTCTCATGTGTGGTTTTCGGGCGAGACGTCCGAACACCGAAAATCGTTCCGGGGCTTTGAACCGCATTCCGTTTGACGTGCTGTTCCTTGTCTGCGTAAGCCCCGTTTTCGCGGTGTTTGTCGTTATTTCGTCCTCTTTTCAATAAATACACGTCGCTTGGCTTTTCCGCGGTGTTTACGGCTTTATCCCTCTGCACCGTTCTCGGACTCGCAATGAGTTTTGCCGTTCGTATAAAAGGAAAAAAAAACTCTTATCAAAAACACCGTAGTATATCGTATTGTCAGACTTCTCGGACGGTTTTTCCGCGCCGTGGGACGTTTTTTCTCGTCCGTTCCGCTTCGTGCCCAAAACCGCTGTCGGCGCGCTTTGCTCTGACCGTTGCGGAATTTGCTTTTATGCTCCGATTTATATATGACCCCAAAGTATCTGATAATCGTTTGGGTCGCGGAAAAACTCATTCTTATTCCGCTTGTGATTTATTCCGCCGTCAACCTGCGCAAACTGCAAAAAGCGGGCAAAGCCGTTGCCGAGGGCAACCTCGAATACAAGACCGATACCCGCAGTTTGTTCGGCGATTTCAAACGCTTCGGCGAAGATATGAACCGCATTTCGGACGGCATGAGTGCGGAAGTTGAAAAGCGCACACACAGCGACCGCATGAAGACCGAACTCATAACAAACGTTTCCCACGACCTTAAAACGCCGCTGACTTCGCTTGTCAACTATTCGGATTTAATCTGCGCCGAAAAATGCGACAATGAAAAAATATCCGAATACGCCGAAGTCATTCACCGTCAGTCCCTGCGTCTCAAACGCCTTATCGACGATCTTGTCGAAGCCTCAAAAGCCCAGAGCGGCGTGCTTTGATGTCTGCCTTGCTCCCTGCGACGTTTCAACATTTGTCAATCAGGTCTCGGGCGAATACGGCGACCGTCTCGCTTCCGCCGAACTGGAACCCGTTATACGTCTGCCGTCCGAACCCGTTTACATCTTTTGCCGACCCGCGCCGACTGCTCCCGCGTGTTCGACAATCTTCTGACCAATATCTGCAAGTATGCCAAACACGGCACCTTCGCGTTTATCTCGATGTTGCGCAGGACGGAAACACCGCCCGCATAACTTTCCGCAACGTCTCCGAACGCGCGCTCGACATCGACGGCGAAGAACTTGCGGAACGTTTCGTCCGCGCCGACGCTTCGCGCAACACGGAGGGCAACGGGCTGGGTCTTTCCATCGCCAAAAGCCTTTGTCGAACTCCAAAACGGCAAAATGAAAATAACCGTTGACGGCGACCTGTTCAAAGTCACGTTGACGTTTCCCTTTGTCCAAACCGTTGAATAAAAAAGAATATAAGTTAAAAAGGCAGCTGTTAAAGTGCCCCGTCTCACAAATCAGTCTCTAAATCCGAATATTTTGTGACGCGTGCGCCGTCTTTCGTGTTTTGACTTGACACTCGGCGGGATTTATGGTATAATCACTCTGTTCCTAAGACAACAGGTGCTTATGCGTAAATCCTGTCGAGGCGTAAAAACGAATATTTTTGTTTTTATATGTGCTCTTTCAGTTCTTGGGAATGAAAGAGTTTATTTTTTTCGGGAGGTGAAAATCCTAATGCCCAGTGAAAAGGTTTTAAGCGAAAAGAAGGCTATCGTTGCGGCTCTTGCCGAAAAGATCAAGGCTTCCGGCACAGGCGTTCTCGTTGACTACAAAGGTCTTACGGTTGCGGAAGATACCGAACTCAGAAAGGCTCTTCGTGCGGCAGGCGTTGAATACGCTGTTGTAAAGAACACCCCTGACCAGATTCGCTCTTAAAGAAGCAGGTTACGAGGGACTTGACGAAGTTCTTAACGGAACGACTTCTCTTGCTCTTGCAAGCGACGACGTTGTTGCTCCCGCAAAGGTTATCTGCAAATTCGCAAAAGATCACGGCGACAAGATCTCCGTAAAAGGCGGCTTTATCGAAGGCAAAGTTGTTCCCGTTGAGGACGTTATCGCGCTTTCAAAGTTCCCTCGAAGGAAGACCTTATCTCCAAAACGCTCTACTGCATCCTTTCTCCTCTTCAGGGTCTTGCGATCGCGCTCCAAGCAATCGCCGACAAGAAGAACGAAGGCGCAGAGGCACCCGCTGCGGAGGCTGCCGCAGAATAAGCGAGAATACATCGCGGCGTGAAAATTACGGTTTTTGCGCGTTTTACGGGCGTGAATGCGCCTGACGCTCTGCGCGGCGTTATAATAAGCGCAAGAAAATATTTATTATCGGAGGAAAATCAAAATGGCAAGTGAAAAATCACCAATATGATCGAAGAGATCAAAACCCACTGTTCTTGAACTCAATGAACTCTCGTTAAAGCCCCTTGAAGAGGAATTCGGCGTTTCCGCTGCTGCACAGGTTGCGGTAGTTGCTGGAGCTGCTGACGCTGCCCCGCTGCTGAGGAGAAGACCGATGCTTCCGTTATCATCAAGGAAGTTGGCGCTAACAAGATGGCAGTTATCAAGGCTGTTAAAGAAATCACCGGTCTCGGACTTAAAGAGTCCAAAGAGATCGTTGATGCTGCTCCCAAGGCTGTTAAGGAAAACGTTCCTTATGCAGATGCAGAGGCTATGAAAGCAACTCTCGAAGCAGCAGGCGCTGTTGTTGAATTGAAGTATTCAACCTCGAAACAAAAAATCGGAGCAGACTTTTTTCGGTCTGCTCCTTTTGTTTTATAACTAAATTTTAGCAACTTCGATTGATTTTATCAGTATTGAAAAGCTATCAGTAAATGAAATGTCATTTTTTCGGCAGCATTGTAAACTCTGTTGAAATTGTCCCGCCTATGTGTTATGATTTGGCTGACAAAAACAAACAGGGGATATTCGATATGGGAAAACAGGCGAAGACTCAAAAACGAAGTTGTGACTTATGCAAAAATCCTTGATGAAAAGGGACTTGTCAACACCGTTGAGGGAAATCTCTGTTCTTGACAGAGAAACGGGCAACTTTTTATGTTACCCCGTCCGGTACACGCAAGCGCTTTCTTGATGCGGACAAGATAGCCGTTATGCAAAACGGGGAGCAGGTTGAGGGCAGTCTGCCTCGTTCGAGCGAATATCTTATGCACTTGAAGCGTTGAAAGCGCGCCCGACTTGCAACGCCGTTGCGCACGTTCATTCTCCGTATTTACCGCATACGCTTACTGCGGCAAGGACATCAGTATAAAATGTTCCTCTTCTTTTGCCATTCTTTTCGGCGAGAAGATCCCGTGTATTCCTTACGGTGAAGCGGCAACGTCGCACATCGCGGACGGACTTGCGGAAGCATTGAAAGACAATGACCTTGTTCTGCTTGCAAATCACGGCGTTATATCCGTCGGCAGAACGCTTGAAGATGCCGTCAAACTTATCGAAGCCGCCGAAGAGGTTATGAAGATATACTCCTACGCCAAACAGATAGGGCAGACAAGCGACCTTTCCGACGAACAGTTGGAATCCATTTTTGAACACCATCCGGGCAGCAAACGCAACCGTTTGAGATAAAACGAAAACGGTTCAATTCTTCCGAACAATTTATTCTTTCGGAAGTTTTTGCTTGATTTAAGTAAAAACTTCCACGTTTCAATAAGTTTTTTCCGAATTCAAGTAAAAAAAACTTTTCTCTGAATACAAAAACGCCTGCGACATTTCTGCCGCAGGCATAGTTTTTAATAATCGTTTTCAAGCAGAAAAGATCCGCCAAATGTATTCCTGATACCGTCTGAAAAACCTGTTGCGAGGTCGTCAAGCGTTACGATGTATTTGGGGAAATTATCCCTTTATTTCAAGCAGGTTTTCAATTTCTCTGTCCGAATTTTGCGGAAGTTCTTTGCATACCTGAACATATATCTTTTTGTCGCGTTTTGAAGCAACAAAGTCTATTTCTTTTTGTTTCATTTTTTCCGATATACACATCATATCCTTTTTCTGCGCAATTCAAAATATACAATATTTTCGAGCATTGCCGCAACGGATTTCGGGTCAAACCCCATGATAGAGTATTTCAGAGACTGATCGGCAAGATAAAACTTTTCCTGCGTTTTCAGCACGGATTTTCCCTGCATATCATATCGCCTGCAACGGTATATCACAAATGCTTTTTCCAACCATACTATATAATTATACACGTTTTCGACCGATAGAGATCTTTTTTCGCTTTTGAGGAATTTCACTATTGTATTTGCCGAAAATGTTTTGCCCATTCTCTATAATGAATCTTACAACGCGGTTGAACAAATCAAAATCCGAAAGATTATGCCGTTTTGTTAAATCGCTTGTTATAACGGAGTTATATATGCCCTCGACAATCTGATATGCGGAAGTCTCATCGAAATCATTCAGTGATAATCGGAAAGCCGCCGAAACGGATATAATCACTAAGCAATTCTTTTTTGATTTTCCGCTTGACGCTTTGAAATCGAGATATTCGGAAAAAGATAAAGGATATACGGAATTGAGATATATCTTCCTGTCAGATATGTCGAAATTTCTCCCGCCATAAGTTTTGAGTTTGAACCTGTTACATATATATCGGAATTTGTATTTTCAAGCAAACTGTTGACAGCCTTTTCCCAGTTTTCGACCTCTTGAACCTCGTCAAGAAGCAGATAACAGCGTTCATCGTCTGTCATCTTTGCCTTTATGGCATTATACATATCTTTATCTGTCATTCCCGCATCGAATTCTTCGGAAGTGTATCGCATACAGATAATTCTTTCTTTCGAACACCGTCACTTATCAGATCGTTTTTCAGCATTTCAAGTATTGTTGATTTGCCGCAACGTCTTATTCCGCAAGAATTTTTTACCAGCGGAATGTCCCGATATTCTTTCAACGCGCTCAAATACTTCGGTCTCTGTATCATTTTACATCTTCCTTTCGAATATTGCTTTTATGCGTTTAGTATACCCCTAAAAAGATTTTGTCAATAGTTTTTACTTGATTTAAGTAAAAACTTCTGAATTCAATAGGCTTTTACGAAATTTAAGCAAAACTTCCGAGTTTCAATAAGTTTTGCCGAATTCAAGTAAAAACTTTTCTCTGAATACAACAAAACGCCTGCGGCATTTCTGCCGCAGGCATAGTTTTGAGTTTTCTGTCAATGTAAGATATATTCGCCGTCCGCTTTCATCTCTATGCCGCTTTCGAAAAATGCGGTGAGAGCCGAAATCATCGCCTGCGTGTCGTCCGCGCCCGCCGTCTCGTATGCGGAGTGCATAGCCAACCAACTGCGCAAGCCCGATGTCAACCGTGTTCAGCGATACCTGCGTGTTTGCTATGTTGCCCAGCGTGCCGCCGCCCGCCATATCCGCACGGTTTGCATAAAACTGCGTCTTGACGCCTGCCTTGTCGCAGAACGATTTGAATATCGCCTCCGATACCGCGTCGGTCGTATAACGCTGATTTGCGTTGTATTTGATAACCACGCCGCCGTTCATGCGAACCGTGTGATTTCTGTCCGCATATTCGGGGTGGTTCGGGGTGAACAGCGTGCGCATTGTCGCACGAAACAAGGAAGCCCGAAGCAACTTTTTCTCTGTATTTGTCGCCGTTTCCGAGTGCCGCGCAAATTCTTTCAAGCGTGTCCGCAAGGAACGTTGACGCTGCGCCTTTTTGTCTGACTGCCGACTTCTTCATTGTCGAACAGGCAGAGCACAGGCAGCCCACCGTCTTTCGCATTCAGAAATGCCGTGAGTGAAGCAAAAGCGCATTGCAGATCGTCAAAGTCTCGGCGCGCATATAACGCCGCCGAACTCTTCTCTCCGCTCTGCGGGTTGTAAACCGAAACGTCCGTGGCAACGATGTCTTTTTTTTCATCGACTTTTGCCGCTTTTGCAAGCATTTCGCGCAGGTGCAGCGTCTTCTCTCCCGCAAGCGAGAACAGGGGAATCATATCCACGGCGGTGTTGTAGCCTTTTTGAATCGTTTGACGTTCTGTCCATGTGAATGGCAACGTTCGGAATTATCGCAACGGGCTCTTTGAGATCGACCGTCACGGTCTTTATCCCGCCGTCCGTTTTTACAACGAGCCTGCCCGCAACCGAAAGCGGTCTGTCCGTCCACGTCGAACGCAGCATTCCGCCGTAGCCTTCAACCGAGAGTTTAACGTAATTGCCGTCTTCGAGACGATCGTTTTCCTTTTTATTCTGAACGTTGGGGAATCGAGGTGTGCCGCCGTCATCATAAAGCCCGTGAAATCGCCGTTCGGAACTCTGAACGCTATCAGAGACGAACCGTTTCTTGTCACATAGTAGCCTTTGCCCGTTTCAAGCGTCCACGTCGCCGCTTCGTTAAGTTTTGAATATCCCGCGCTTTCAAGTATTTTTTGCCGTATGTTCCGCCGCGTTGTACGCCGTCGGACAGTTTTCTATGTAATCAAAAAAAGTTTTGCGTTTATCTCTTTCATCTCGTATCAGTCCTTTGCAATGTCCGTTATTATCGCGTTGTTTCCCATAACGTTCGGGAGTTCGCCGTTCCATTTTTCATAGAACTTGTTTTTCAGCACTTCCGCCGTCAGCGATTCCGCGAGCAGTTTGTTCGCCTTTGCCGTCGCTTCCGCTTCTATGAGTTCCGCCTCCGCTTTTGCCTGTGCTTCGACTTTCTTCACTTCCGCCGCGGCGTTCGCTTCGATAACGCGCTGTTCCGCTTCCGTTTTCGCCTTTATCTTGTTCTGCTCCGCAACCTGCTTTGCTTCTACCGCGTTTTTAAATTCATCGGTAAAATCAAGGTTTTCGATTGCCGCGTTGACAAGCTCGATGTTGTATTCACGCAATTCCTCGGTCAGTTTGATCTTGATTTTGTCGCCCATTTCATCTCTGTGAGAAACAAGCCCCTCCGCCGTATACTGCGCCGCAACGCTCTTTACCGCTTCTTCTATACGCGGCGAGACAATGGTCTCATAATAGTTTGTGCCAATCGTTTTGTATATCGTCTGCGCGTTGGCTTTTTCTATCTGAAAGTTTATCGAATATTTCATCGTCACTTCCTGAATATCGCTTGAAAAGCACGTCAGGTCAACCGCCGCTTTCTGCGTTCTGTTGTCCATTTTAACAACTTCCTGCCACGGAAGTTTGAAGTGGAAACCCGCTTCAAGCGTAAAATTCTCAACCTTGCCGAACGTTGTCACAACGCCCGTGTGTCCCGTGGGAACTGATGCCGTGCAGCCGAAAAGTATTACAACAAGCGCAAAAATCGAAAAAGGAACTGCTTTTTGTTCTTTCTTCTTCCATTTGTAGCCCGTTCCGTCCTTGCAAACGCCGAGCGCAACAAAAGCGACAAGCGCCAAAATAATGCCGATAACAAGAAATGTCATTTGTTTTCTCCTTTTAATATCATTTGTTTAGGCTGAATATCAGCCTATAAAATCTTTTATTGTTTTTATCACCCTTGGGTCGTCGCATAAGTCTCCGTTCAGACTTATTTTACCGAAATCTTTCGCCGCAAGAAACAGAATGTCGGGTTCGCCGTTCACTTGGTCGCCGAAAGCGCGGACGAAGTTTTCTTTGTTCGTGTTTGTTATCGCTATGAATTTTTTCGGTACGGCATTGAATTTTTCCGCGATTTTCCGTTCGTTCCGAAATATCCGCATTGCCGTTCACTGAAAACGAACCACGCCGAACACGGAAAATCGCAAAAATCGGGAACAACAAAAATTGTTTCATCGCTTTCCGTTATTTTTCGATAGACTTCGTTTGCTCCGTCACTTGTATGCGGGCAGTTTTCGGTTTTCTTAAAACATTCGTAGTCGCACTTTCCGCAGGGGCTTATGCCGAGCGCTGCGAAGTCGATAACTTCTGTGCCTGTCATATCCGCGATGAGTTTTGCCGTTCTTCCGCAGTTCCCGATTTTTCGCGGACTGAAATTGATGATTACCCGCATATTTTCCGCCTTTCGTCGGTGGTCTGATTCAACCTGTGATAATTTTACCATATCCGAAAAAAAAATGCAATAGCTGCGCAAAATCAATTTTTATCGAAAAATGTCAGCCGCAGTCAAAAAACGTGCGGGAGCAATATCCCGCACGGTTTCTCTCGTTTTCTGTTTATAAATCGTCTGTTTTCTTTTCCGGCGGAATGTTGGGTTACAGGTCTCTCATTTTTCTTTGTGAAAAAGAGCCGTTGCGGCGGCACAAAAAGCACAATTGCGTAGCCCGCTACCCAAAGCGCGTGGGGCAGAAGCGACGCAAAGTCTCCGTTCAGAAGACACTGTTCGAGTTTTACCGCATGGACGAACGGCAGAAATTCCGCAATGGTTTTCAGTCCCGAGACAAGTTCAATGTCGAACCATACGCCCGAAAGTCACGCCGTCAGATTGGTAACAAGCGCCCGCAGATACCGCCGACCTGTTTTGAGCCGAGCGCCGCCCCGCAGAGCAGACCGAGCGCGATGAAAAGCAGGGAAACGGGGATTATCGTAAGCAGGGCATAGATTATGTTCACGCTCGGTTTCAGCCCGAACGCGAACGCGGCGGCGTAACATATAACGCTCTGTGCGACCGCAATGGGTATCATCGGCAGAATGTATCCGAAAATGAAATCCGAAGCACGGAGCGGGGTGGTAAAGCCTCTGCAAAAACGCGCTTTCACGGTCTTTTGCAACTATCATTCCCGCAAACAGCGTCATAAATGAAAGCCGAAGACCGTTATCCCCGGCGTCAGTTTTTCAATCTCAAAAAAGCGGCACGGGAACATTTTTCTGTATCGCGCTCAACAGAACAAGAAGTATCAGCGGAAAGCCCAGCCCCGAAAAACAGCGTCAACGGGTCGCGCAGAATTTCTTTCCCCCGTGCGGCGGGCAAAACAAGCGTTTTCATTTTTTGCCCCCTTTACAAGCGCGATGAACGCATCTTCGAATTTTCCGTTCCCGCTTCTTTTTTTATTTCGGCAGGCGTTCCAACGGTTATCAGCCGCCCGCTTTCATTATTCCCCACACGGTCGGCAAGCGCCTCCGCTTCTTCCATATGTGCGTTGTGAGGATTACCGTAACCTTGCCTTTAAGTTCTTTTATCAAATCCCAAAGTTCGCTTCGGGCAAGCACGTCAAGTCCCAATGTCGGCTCGTCAAGAAACAGTATTTTCGGCTCGCTTATCAGCGCCATCACAATGCTGCACCGTCTCTGCCAACCGCCCGAAAGTTTGCCCGCACGTCGTTTCATTACCTCGTCAAGCCCGAATTTTTTTCGCAAGTTCGGCAACCTTTTCCGCCGTCTTTTTCTTTTGAAAATCCGTGAACTCCGCACATCATTTCAAGGTTTTCTTTTACCGAAAGATTGGGCGCGACCGCCGATTCCTGCGGCGAAACGCCTATGCGCGACTTGACCTCCGCCGTGTCGTGCACAACGCTTTTGCCGTCCATTATCGCATCTCCCGCAGTCGGGCGCGTCACACACGAAAGTATTTTTATCGTCGTCGTTTTTCCCGCGCCGTTGACGCCCAAAAGCGCGAACAATTCGCCCTCGTTGATTTCAAGCGACAGCCCGTCAACCGCCGTCACATCTTTGTATTTTTAGTCAATCCGACCGTCTTTATCGCCTTTTCCGTATTGATCTCTCCTTTATATCTCTTTGCAGGAAACAAGTGATACGCAACATCTGTTATTTATTATATCACAACCGATCTGTTTTGTCAATGGTAAAAGTCCAAAACGTTTGTCGTTGAAAGCAGGCGAAAAGCCGTCGGAGAAAATTCCGACGGCTTAAAAATCTTTTATGAAGAAAAATGCCTTTCAGCCTTTTTGCGGTCCGGGCTTTTACTTTCCCTGTTTTTATTTTGCGAATTGGCTGTTGTATAGGTCCGCATAGAACCCGCCGCGCTCCATAAGCGTTTCGTGGTTTCCGCTTTCGATAACGTCGCCGTCTTTCATAACAAGTATCAGGTCGGCGTTCTTTATCGTGGAAAGCCTGTGCGCGATAACAAACGAAGTTCTGCCCTGCGTCAGTTCGTCCATGGCGCGCTGAATAAGCAGTTCTGTTCTCGTGTCAACAGAAGACGTTGCCTCGTCAAGAATGAGCATGGGCGCGTTTTGAGCATTGCGCGGGCTATCGTCAGCAACTGTTTTCTGACCCGCCGAAATGTTTACGCTTTCGGAAAGCACCGTGTCAAACCCGTTTGACAGCGAACGTACGAATTTGTCAAGTCCGCACGCACGGCAGACTCTCCACAGGTCGTCCTCCGTCACGTTCTTCATGTTGTAAACAAGGTTTTTCGCGTACTGTGCCCTCGAAAAGCCAAAGTGTCTTGCAAAACCATGCCGAACAGTTCGTGAATACTTTCGCGTTTGACGTCCGATATGGGCTTTCCGTCTATTTTTATGCAGCCGCCGTTTGTTTCGAAAAGCGCATAAGCAGATTGACCATCGTCGTTTTTCCCGCGCCCGTGGGTCCTACTATCGCCACCTTTTGTCCCGGTTTTTACTTTTTGCGGAAAAATCTTTGATTACCGTTTTGTCGGGTGTGTCGGGGTAGGCGAAACGTACATGGTCGAACTCCACTTCACCGTGAACGTCTTTGCCGAGAGTCGGTTTTTCGTCCTCGTTTTCGAGTTCCTCACTTTCGAGAAAATCAAAAAATGCGGTGAGCCGAAGCGGACGCCGTCTGCATATTTAGTCGTCCCTGCGCTATCTGCGCAAGGGGGCGTGGTGAACAGGCGCACATACAAAATGAACGAGATGATAACGCCGAATCCGAGCGACGGGTCGTTGATGACGAGTATCGAGCCGAAAACGCAGACCGCAACGTATGCTATGTTGCCCACAATGTTCATCAGGGGCTGCATCATTCCCGAGAGGAACTGCGACTTTCTGTTTGCGTCGTAAACCGCCTTGTTCAGCCCTTTGAACCTGTCTTTTTATCGCATTTCCCGCACGGGAAATGCGAACCACTTCGTGACCCGAATACATCTCCTCGACATATCCGTTGAGTTTGCCGAGATTTTCCTGGTGCGCCGTGAAATATTTCTGCGAACGCGACATTATCATAACAACCGCGAACAGCCCGACAAGCGTTATTCCGAGCGAGATAAGAGCCAATCTCCATTCCGTCACAAACATCATCACAAGACAACCCACAAACTGCGTCGCCGAAGAAATTATCATCGGCAGCTCGTTTGTCAAGCCCTGCTGCAAAGTCGAAACGTCGTTTGTAATGCGGCTCAAAACATCGCCCTGTGAATGCGTGTTGAAATATTTCTGCGGCACGCGGTTTATCTTTTGCGAAAGTTCGCCGCGCATACGGTAAGACATTTTCAGCGTCACCGTTGCCATTATATAATGCTGAACAAAGGTGAAAAGAGCGCTCAGACCGTAGATAACTATAAGCGTTATGCCCACTTTCGCTATCGCCGCAAAGGTCTATACCCGTTATCAGTCCCTCTGACATTATGATTGTTATTTCGCCTATCTTATCCGGTCCGATAATTGTCAGAACCGCTCCGAGTGCCGCCAGCACAAGAGCCAACGCCGTTACCGCAACGCCGCCTTTAACATAGCCCGCGGTTTTTTCCGAGCGCCGCCACCGTTCCTTTTTCACCGGTCAAAGGCGCTCTTGTCGCTCCCTGCATCGGTCTCATATCGCTGCCCCCTCTCCGTTCCCGTTAAGTCCGAGTTCTTTTTCGCTTAACTGCGATTTCGCAATCTGTCTGTATACCTCGCAACTCCTCATCAGTTCGTCGCGTTCCGCTTCCGACCTCTTCGCCCTTGTCAAGCACGATTATCCTGTCCGCATTGCGAATCGTTCCTATTCTCTGTGCCACGATTATTTTTGTCGTGTTCGGCAGACTCTTTTCAAGACCCGCGCGGAGTTTTGCGTCCGTCGCATAGTCAAGCGCCGAAAAGAGTCGTCAAAAAACAAGTATTTCAGGTTTTCTCGCAAGCGCACGGGCAATGGAAAGTCTCTGTTTCTGCCCGCCCGAAACGTTTCGCCCGAGTTGCGCTATTCTGTGCGCCGTTCCGTCCTCCGTCTTGTCCACAAACTCTTTTTGCCTGCGAAAGTTCTATTGCTTCTTCAAGGTTTTCGTCACTCTCCGCCGCCGCGCTCTGCCCGAAAAAATACGTTGTCCTTTATACTTCCCGAGAACAGCACTGCTTTCTGCGTCACATATCCGAGTTTGTTGTAAAGCGTATCGAGGTCAAGGTCTTTGACGTTCACTCCGTCAACCAGCACTTCCTCCCTCGGTCGCGTCGTAAAACCTCCGGAATAAGCCCGACAAGCGTCGTTTTCCGCTGCCCGTTGCGCCGATTATCGCAAGCGTCTGCCCCTTTCCTATCCTGAAATTGATGTTCAAAAGCGAATTTTCCGCCGCATTCGGATATTTGAAAGATACGTTCCTGAACTCTACCGTTCCGCTTTCGAACACTCCGTCACGCTGCCCGAAACTATCGACGAAGACTTGTCAAGCACCTCGTTGATACGCTCCGCCGAGACCTGCGCCTGCGGCAACAGCATAAATATCATAACAAGCATCATAAACGACATAACAACATACGTCGCATAAGTGCTGAAAACAACCACTTCGGAAAACATTCCCCGAGTCTGCCGGCGGGGGTCTGACAGCGGAACCGCGTTGACAAGCGCCGCGCCGAGCCAATATATGACGAGCGCCAACCCGTTCATTCCCAGCCCCATAACCGGCTGCATAAGCGCAAACAAACGCTGGTTTTTGAGTTGCAGGTTCATCATCTCGCCGCTCGGAACATCAAACTTCGCGTTCTGATAATCCTCCCGCGTTGAAGGCGTGAACCACGTTTATTCCGTCAGGTTTTTCACGCGCCACACGGTTTATCTTGTCCGTCAACTTCTGCACCATGCGAAAACGCGGCAGACATATCGACATAATTGTCAGTATCGTTGCGCAAATAACCACCACGAACGCCGCCGTTACCGCCGAAAGTTCCCAACTCTTTCCGAGAATTTTGATAACCGCCCAAACCGCCATGATAGGGGATTTTTCATCATCTGCAATCCCATCGAAACTATCATCTGAATTTGGTTGACGTCATTCGTCGTTCTAGTTATCAGGCTCGGCACGGAAATATCCTGCATCTCCGCCTTGCCGATGTCCGTCACACGATTAAAAATCCTTTCTCGGGCGTGTAACTGAATCCCGACCGTCTGCGCCGAAGATAACCGCACGCAATGGCAAGCGCCGCGCTCGCCAATGTGCGAGGCAAGCATTCAGCCCGACGGTCACAATATCTCCCGTTGCGTCGCCGCCCGATTTTATCAGCAGCGTCAACTCCGACATAAAGTCGGGCAGCCGCAGGTCAAAATACACCTGTCCCACAACGAGGACAGCGGCACTTCACAAAAGCGCCGTCAGCACCTCGCGCTTTTCGCATATTTTTAAGCAATTTTTATCATTTTTCACTCTCGCCTCCGAGCCCGTTCTCCAATATGTCTTCAAGGTTCTTTGAAAACGTGTCAAAGAAACACCGTTTCATCGTTTTGCGTCCCCGTCCGATATCCGTCAAGCATTTTTTTTTTCGCAAACAGCAACTGAATCTCTCTTCCTCTCGATTATATCCGTCGCCTTGTCCGTGTAAGCAAGACAGAACTTCCGTCTGTCATGCTCGTCCGTTTTCCGTTCGAGATACCCCTCTTCGACCATCTTGTCAACGTGGAAAAGACACAATGGCGGGCTTGAAACCCACGGTTTGCATATATCTTTTTCGCCGTGTCATGCTCCGGGTTGTTCGCCAAAAACAACAATATATCTATCGCCGGCATCGGCAAACCCGTTTCCTCGCAAAGCGGAAACATCGCCCGTCCGTAAGCGTCCATAAACTTCTTTGTTCCGCCGAACACATGCGCCGCCGTTATCCTCGTCCTTTTCTCTTCGGCATCCGCTCCGCCTGCCTCTTCCGCGACATCTTGCTTCGCGCCGCCGCTCGCTTTATCCGCTTTTTCCGCCGTCTTTTCGGCTTCAAGCGCTGTGTTTTTTTCACCCTCTTTGCCGTGTCCTCTGCGTTATGCACCTTTTTTCCCGTTCCCTGCCGTTTTCGTTTCGCTCACCGCTTTGTCCGTTTTTACAATCGAGTTTTCGGTGGCAACCCCGTTTTATCCTCATTCAAATCCGCCTTTTCGGCATTAAGCGCCGCCTTATTCCCTTTTTCGGCACTTCTATTTTCTTTCTTCATCGCATATCCTCCAATCTTGAATATTTCAATTTTAAACAATTCAATTTTATCATATCCCTCTCCCAAAGTCAACGGACACCCCGCAAAAATATTCTGTCGCTTTTGTGTCAGGCAACCTTTTTGTGGTGGTATCTTATAAAATTATATAGGTTAAAAACCCGCAGACGAGAGTCTTCGTCTGCGGGTTGCGTTATTTTTTGTTTAATTTTCAGCCGAGTTTGAGCGTTTTTGTTCGCCGTCGAGGGTGTAGGTCACGGTCGGGGCGGCGGCAGGAGAAACGGATATGTTTTCCGCGCGCCCGGAGAGGGCGAGAACGGTTTTTTGTATTCGGCGAGTTGTTTTTCCGAGTATTCGGAAAAAATCGTCGGAGACAAAGCAAGCCGCCGAAGAGCGCGTTTGCCGTGGCAAGCGTCGATTTTTGCTCGGGCGAAAGGGCGGTGTTGCGCTCGCGGAGCAGAAACACGTCGGGGTCGTTCAAGAACGCTCTTCCCGAGAGTTGACGGCGAAAGACCGTGTTCAGAACGGTATTTTTCGTTGACGGACGCTCCGAATGGAACAGCCGCATATACGGTTTGTCGTTCCCATGAAAGCGACATATCCATGCCGATACGGCAGTATTCGACTTTGCCGAAAACGGGAAGCAGGGAACGCCGCAGGCGAAATTTCGCGGTTGCCGCAGAGTTCGCGCAGGAAATCGGCCGCTTCAAACATTATCTCACCGCGGGTTTTGTCGGGGAGGGAATCATGCAGGCCGCATAAAGAAAATCGAGTTTGAAAAGCCCGAAGCCGAGATTTTTTATAGAAAGCGAAGCATTCGCGCAGGTATTCGCGCACGTCGTTGTTGTAAAAAGTCGAGCGCCCACGCTCCGCCCCAGTTGCTTCCGCAGCCGACCGGTTTGCCGCTTTTGTCGCGCAGCAACCAATCAGGGTGGTCATTTGCCAGAGCGAGTCTTTTTTGACAGACGAAAGGTGCCAGCCATATTCCCGCCTCACAGCCTTTTTCCTTTATCGCTTTGACTATGGGTTCAAGCCCGTTCGGGAACTTTGTTTTGTCAATGCGGAGCCAGTCTCCGACTTTGGTTTTTCAAAACCGTCGTCTATCTGAAAAAATATCGGGCGTTTTTGTCAAGTCGGTCAAAGCCGCGCAACGCGTTTTTTCGATAACGCTTTGTGAGATGTCCCTGATAACGGTCGTACCAACTTGTGTAGCCGTTCTTTTTTTTTTGTTACGGAGCGCGGTGTGATTCCGAGTTTTTCGAACCACGCGTCAAAAACTTCTTTTTCTCTTCCGCGCGCAAAGAATATATCAAAAACTTTATATTCGGTTGCGGTCACACGTCCCGCGCAGTCTTTTGGAATATTACGCGGTTGAAGACCGTATTGAAAATTATTCTTGTACATCCGTGTTTTTCCGCAAGGCTGCCGAAGAAAAAGTATTCGTCGCCGCGTCTGATATACGCATACGAATAGCCGTGCAGAACGCCTTTGCGGTATTCTTTTTTGTAAAAACCGCCGTCGCCGTATGCGGAAAACTCAAATTTTTTTCGAGGAATTTCGGGCAGAACCGCATGGAGCGGTCAAAATCGCGGGACGCCGTATTCACGGCTTTGCGTCCAGCTTTGATACCCGTTCAAAAACAGTCTGTCGTCTTTTTTGAATTCAAACGGCAGATAAGCCGTGACGCTTTCTGTCTTTGTTTCGGTGTTCGGGCAGATCGTAAAGCGAAAACCGTTTTCGTCTTCTTCTTTTTTCGGAACGCCGCGTCCGAACCGTGGGCGAGAACAGCGTCAAAAATGACTTTTCAGGCATTCTTATCTTCCTTTTTCCGCAATCTTTTTCATCACGCCTTTTTTCATCGTAGAAGAAGAACAGCACGGCGCCGATAATGCAGAATACGGTTGCTATGATGGCCGTCAGACGGTAGCCGAACGGCTCGACCGTTGAGGTCTGTCCCGAACCGGTGGTGAACGCCGCAACAACGGAAGTGAAAACGAGCATGGAGACCGCCTGTCCCATTTTCATCGCAAAAAGTGCGCGCCGCAAAAGAACATTCCGCTTCTCTGCTCACCGCTTTCAGCGGCATCGACTTCGGAAATATCCGCAACAACAGCCTGCGGCAGAATGCCGAGAATTGCCATGGGAATACCTGCGCAGACCGCTATCGCGATGCCCCAGAACAGACCCTGACCGCATACGGACGCGAGCAGGAATACAAATGCGTGAGGCAAAAACCGACGATTATTAACTTTTTCTTGCCGACGCGGAGCGCGGTTTTGTTGATGAGCGGATAAAGGCAAAAAGGCTGACAAGCGTCATTATGACCGTGAGCAAAAACGTCCGTGTCATCTATTCCCATGAGTTTTGTTTCGTAGAACGCAAGTCCCGTTTGGAAAAGCGTTACCGCGAAAAAAGTATATTATATCGGAAAGCACAAAGCGCACAAACTGACGGTTCTTGAACGTTTTGAAGAGCGAGCGGAATGCTTTTTGTCTTGACGGGTTCGGATTTGATGTAATCTCTTTCTTTTTATCCAAAGAGGGGTATAAGCATGGCGATCGCCGCGACAAGGCACATTATTCCTATCGCAAGTCTTATTGATTTCGCGGTCGTCTGTCCGCCGCCGAGCATCTGCGCAAGGTTCGGTATAAGATAGGAAACGGAAAGTCCCGCGATATATGTGAACGAGATGAACGTTGAAACGTTCACTCTGTTTTTCTTCGTGTCGCCGAGTTCGGAGATAAGCGCGTTATACGGCGTGCAGTATATCGTCATAAACAGATAGAAAAGCATCAGCGTAACAAAAATGATAATGTCGTTGAGCAATACGTTCGACGTTTGCGGAAGCACGAAAACGCAAGCCGTCATAACCGCAAACGGCACGGCGATGACTTTCATAAAGGTATGCGTCTGCCGCCCCTTGAAGTTGCTTCGGTCCGACCAGCCCGCAATCATCGGGTCTGTCACCGCGTCGAATATTCTGCCGACCATGGTGATAAGTCCGAACAGCGTTATGCTCCAAAACAGCGTTCCGCCCGTGATGTTCTTGCCGAACACGCCCGCCTGCGAGTCCGTGTAAATAGTAAACAAGCCCAGTTGCTGATAATGCCCGAAAGCAAACTCCAACCGAACTGACCTATCGCAAAGATCCACAGCACTTTGTTTTGTTATCTTTTTCATTTTGCGTTGCCTCCCGTTGTCTTAAAAATAACTTAAAATGATTTCTTTTATAAGAGATATTTCCGCTTCGTAATTTTCGTCTTGGGTCAGAATTTTTGCCTTCCGCCGCTTTTCGCAAAAGCGCAAGCATCGTGGGTTGACCGCCAGATAGGTCAGTTCTTCGTTTATCCGTCGCGGACGCTTCCGTCCTCGCGCCCGAGCCGCAGAGCCTGCGCATACGGTTTGTAAAAATCCGCCGTTTCGATCTGATATTCTTCGAGTTTTTCTTTCGCTATATTCTCTTTTAAGCAGAACGCGTCGAAATCGTCGAGAAACAAAAGAAAATCCCGCTGCTTTTCAAACAGTTCCGAATATGCGTCGAGGATAGCTTCTATCCTGCCTATCCGTTCTTTTTTTTCGAGAAACTCCCGCTTCTCAAACCGCGGCTTCAAAAATTCCTTTATCTGCCGCCACCAAAGTTTTCCGACCTCTATCGCAATGGCTTCTTTCGTCGAAAAAATAACGGTAAAGCGACGCAACGCCTATATCGCACTCTTTGCGATGTCGGTCATTTTACGTTCTCGATTTTATTTGCCGAAAATAGTTTTTTTGCCGCAAAACGGCTTTTTCGACCTTTTTCGCCGCGATATTTCGCCCAATATCCCTGTTCCTGCACTTGACAAACCTCTGAAAATATGATAGTATAACTTTATCAGATATTGGTTATATAGTAGCACAAAAAATTTACCGTTTGTCAACAGTCAACGAAAAAAATATTTGAAAAAGGAAAAACAATATGGCGAAATACACAAGCGTGTTCGAAACGAAATGCCGAAAAAGGTTATTGCGAAAGCGGAAAAACAAAAGCGAAATTTATCCGTAAATTCGGTGATGACGGCAATGTGAAATATACGTTTTCCGCAGTTGAAAACGAAGTCCTTGCCCGCTCGGAACAAAAGTTCTTGTAAAGGGTGACGGCGCTCGGTTTTCCGACCGCTCCGTTATAATAGGTAATATCCGTATGGGTTTCGGGCATTATCGCATTTCCATGGCGATGGCTTCCTGCGCTCACGCGCTCGGTTTTTGAGCCCGTATGAAGCTTGACCTGAACTCGTTCCCCGATTCGACCTGCACAAAACTGATATCCTATCAGAACGACCTGTATTCAATGGGTTCGCGCCTTTCGGATAAAAAGCCGTCTGTTCAACAAACTTTTATTGGGAACCGCTCAACAGCGAGGGCTTCCGCAAACTTTCGTAAACGCCTGCGACCAAGCGGCGTCCGAACTCACGGCAAATCTGCTTCGGGATCTGCCCAAAAACGTTCCTTTCGTCGCCACGCATGCATGGCCCGCGCAAGCGGCGGTCTGCGCAGGATTTGAGCGTGTCGTCAACGCCGTCCCCGATAACTGGCCTATGGCTCTGCACCTTGCCGAGGGCAGTCTGCACACCGATGCAAACGCCATCTTCGTTTCTCGGTTATAAAGCGTTGCGCGGCATGGATAAAAAACGCTCTCTTCGCCCGATACCGGACGGTGAACTTGCATACACGGGGCATTATGTCGATCACGAATTTGTTTCGAATTTGGAAAAATGACACGGCGCTTCGCGTTGACAGAATAAAGAGCGGAAAAGCAAAAAGGTATCTGCTGACCGTCGGCGGCGCGGGCGCTCAAAAAAGATATTCCCGCCGTGTTATCGAAACGCTTCTGCCGAGATCAAAGGCGGGCAAAGCCACCGCTTTTCCTTTCAATGTGGGCGACCATAAAAAACGTTTGGGAGGGCTTTTGAACGAAATTCCCGCCCACTTGCTTCGGCTTTACGCTGTTCGAAAACGATTACTGCGCCGCGTCCGCATTCGCCGCACAGGCTCTCAATGGCGACGTAAACGGCATTTACGCGTTTTGCCACGAAGATATTTCATCGCCGCGGTATATATAACAAATCTGCTCATTCGCGCTTGCGACGTGCTTGTAACAAAGCCGAGCGAGTTGTCGTTTATCCCGTGCCCAAACTGTTTATCCACCGTGTCGGCGGGACATGAAGCCTACGGCGCGCTCCGCTCTGCGGAAGTGGGTGACGGCAACATACCGAATGTGAAACCCCGCGTGAGACCGCCGATATGATAAAACTCATGCAGACGGACAGCGAGGTGCTGCTTTCGTTCAACGACGCAATACTGAAAAACAAAGCCGCAGGTATATATGACGGCGCTTACAGTCATACGTCTTGCCACGGCGCGGTGATATATGCGATGTCAAAAAGTTTTCGTCCCCAAAATGATTGAATACAAAAAACTCCTCACAAAATTTGTGAGGAGTGTTTGCATATTGGCAGTATAGCAAAATTTTTATACATTTCAGCCTTTTCAGTTTGTCAACAGCAGCACTGTCAGCGCGGCTGCAAGGGCGCAGAGCCCGAGCGAAGCGACGGACATCTTTTTGTAGGAAAGTATGCGCTCTATCCTAACGCGGACTTTGTGCACCTCCGAAAGCGGACGCGAAAAAGCGAGCGGCTTTCCGCACAGTTCAGCAGCGCCGATGCGTATCGTTTTGTTCATCGACCGATTTCCGCGCAGAACTTTTCGTCGCAGGCAAATTCTATGTCTTCGGTGAATTTTTTCAGAAACAGCCACGCAAGGGGATTGAACCAATGCACGGCGGCACAAAAGAAATGCGAGCACGCGCCAAAAGGTTGTCGCCGCTTTTTATGTGCGTCCCGTTCATGTTCAAGCATCAGCGTCGATGTCCCGCCCGCATAATTCGCGGGCAGGATTATTCTCGGGCGGAATATGCCATAAACGGCGGCTGTCGTGACCTTTTCGCTGACAAAAAATTGCCTTTTACACGCTTTGAGTCTTTCAGTTCGATAACCGTTGTGAAATACAGCGTAAAAAGCGTTATCGCTATCGCGGCGGCGACAGCCACACGATCGACGTTATTCCGAAAATATCAGCGAAAAACGTCTTTTTTTATAAACTACGGGAATAACGGTTTGCGCTGTATGAGTGCTGTTCATCGCCGAAAACTGATATGACCCGTTCCGACTGCCGCAGAGTATACAAAAAACTTTTTGAGGACAGCGCTTCAAGCAATTTCCCGAGACCGAATCCCGAATAAAGCCCGAACGGCAGACAAAAACGCAGAAACGGCAGCGCCCAGAACGCCTTTATCGCGCGGCGGGGAATCTTGCGGAATCGGCGCAGAAGAAGAACAAAGAAGTCCCGCAACGCTTCCGCAAACGCTCATATTGAATATCCAAAAGAAAATGTTCATTTTTTCAGGTCGGGCAGGCTGTGTAAATTCAACCTATGCGCCGCCTACCTCCCGTCTATCATTTTCCGAAGTTCCGTAAGTTCGTCTTCCGAAAGTTTCTCGTCTTCCAAGAGAGATGAAAACAGCGCTTTTTTTCGAACCTCCGAAAAGTTTGTCTATAAGAGAGTGCGTCTCTTCCCGTCTTACTTCGTCTCGCGACACAAGCGACGATGCAGACAAAATTCGGCTCGTCGCGCTTGATAAATCCCTTTGCTTCAAGTTTTTTTATGACCGTGTATGTCGTGTTCTTGTTCCAGCCGATGGTCTGCGCCGCGATAACGCTGACTTGCTTTGCCGTTATGGGTTCGTTTTCCCAAACTATCTCCATAACCTTTATTTCGCTGTCAAAAATCTTGTTTTTCATCTTTCGCTCCCGTCCGCACCTCAATATTGCGGACTATCTGTGTAGTCTATATCTATTTTACCACAACATTTTCGTTTTTGTCAAGCATACCGCCCGCCGATTTCGGCGTATATTTTCATGTATCTTTTCTTAAAATATCCAAATACTTTATATACAAATATTCTGTTTCGTTCTTCTTCGGGTTTGAGAGGATTCCCGCTTCGGTAAACTTTTGACGGCAGAGGAAACCGTAGTAAAAAGAAATATTCAATTCCGGCAGCTGTTTTTGTAATGTTGATAATCGGATTTTTTCTAAATAGCCGGTAAAAGCAGCGCCGTTTCTTCGACCGTCCGAGATGTTCTGCCATGCGGTATTTCGGTCGTGTAACTCCGCAAGTTTTGATATCGTTTCAGAAGCGTCTTCCGCAGATATGAGCAACGCATACAAAAAAAAGAACTTTATCCATTGTTCGTAATCGTTTTTGTTTCTGACTTCACTTAATCTGTCATAATACTCCGTTCTGTTTTTTCAGAAAATATGAAATGTACAGCGACGGAGAATGCAAGATACCTTATCCATCAGAAAAAAGCATTATTAAAGCCTTCCGATTCTTCCGTTTCCGTCGAGAAACGGGTGAATTGTTTCAAATTGATAGTGTATCAGTGCGGTTTGTATCAAAACATCATTTCCATCATCGGAATTGATATAGTTTTCGAGTTCTGTCATTGCATTTTTCATATCGTCCGGATTCGGCGGGATATATCTTGCGGTTTTCAAAGTGCTTCCTGCCGCCCCTATCCAGTTTTGTGATCTTCTGAATTCTCCCGGATTCTTTTTCTTGTCCCCGCACACCGCTCATCAAGACTTTATGTGTCTCTTTTCAGAAGTCTGTTGCACAAAGGGAGTTTCGCATTTTTGCAAGAGCAAATTCCGTTGCTTCTATATATCTGATAACATCCGATACATCTTGGTTTTTGCGTTTTTTCGTTTGACGGATCGAGGACATCTTCTAGTGTTGCCTGCGTTCCTTCCAGCTGCGATGACAGAAGGGCTTCCTTTCTTACATACATGGAGATAAACATATCCATATTCGGAACTTTTGAAGACTCTGCATCGAGTTTTGCCAAAGCTCGGGAAGTTCGAGCCAAAAAGTGAAACGGTTTCTTCATCAATCTGCAAATCTTTCGGAGGAAGGGGAGGACGGACGAAACGATCTGTAACGTGCTTCTCCTTGAAGGTTTGTTATATATTCGCCTGCCCTGTTCAACAATTATATCACCTCATATAATGTAATAATAATTATATTATACTCGATTTATTTTAATTTGTCAATCAAAACTTTAATAAAAAGTTTATTTATTTTTTGATTTCAGATGTTAAATTGGAATAACGGCTCAAAAAACGTGTCTTATTTCAGTTTTGTTTTTTAACTCGGCACATCAAAAATTAAGACAGAACATAAGTGTAGTATCGTTTTGTCTTAATTTTTTGCAGTCAAATCGGCTCTTTTTCAATTCCTTTGCGGTATGAACAAGCGCAACTGCAACTGCGATAAATGTCAGCACGTCGCCGCCCGCCATAAAGTATAAAATGCCGTCAAGTCCGAACCAAACGGGGAGAAGAAGCGCCAGCCCGACGCCGAAGCCGACTTCGCGCAGGAGCGAGAGCAATGTCGAACCTACGGCGTTGCCGAGCGACTGCAAAAAGATGAAAAGAACCTTTGTTGACGCATGAAAGCGTCAGCGTGCAGAGGTAAAGCCGTATGCACTTAATCGCAAATTCCGTGTAGTATACGCTTTCGCCGCTTGCCCCGAATATATTGACGAACGGCTGCGGAAACAGTTCGAATATAAGCGTTGCGACAAGCCCTATCGCCGCTTCCGCAAACATCATTTTTTTCATCAGTTCAAGCACTCTGTCGTTGCGCCCCTCCTGACGTTATGTCCCACAATGGGTATACAGCCTGCGGCAAGACCTATCGCTATCGAAATGACTATCTGGAAGAATTTCATCACTATGCCGATGACCGCAGTCGGAATCTGCGCGTACTGTTCCTGCCCGAATATCGCAGGGTCAAGCGCGCCGTATTTGCGGCATATATTAAGCACCGCCGCCATGGAAAGAACTATCGATATCTGCGAAAGAAAACTTGTCATTCCGAGCGCGAGCATCCTTTTTACGGGCTCTGCGGCAAGACGGAATCCCGACTTTTTGAGTTTTATCGTTTTCAGTCGGAACAGATAAACAAATGCGAGTATCGCGGAAACTATCTGACCCAAAACGGTTGCGATCGCGGCGCCCGCCATGCCCCATTTGAAAGTATAAATGAATATCGGGTCGAGAATACAGTTGCAGACCGCACCCGCAAGCAAAGAGAGATCATCGCAAACGTCGGGCTTCCGTCCGAACGGATTATCGGATTCAACCCCCTGCCCGAACATATAAAAATGGGACGCCGAGCGCGATCCAAAAAAGAAGTATTCCCGCGACATTTCAAACGTTTCTTCGTTGACCGTCGCGCCGAACGCTTTCAGTATCGGATCCGCGAAAATAAGGTATATCGCCGCAAAGTACAATTCCCGACGAAACAAGCAGAAATATGGCGTTTCCGACGCCTTTTTCCGCTTTCTCGGGTCTTTTGCTCGAGATTTATGCTTGTGGAACGCACAGCAAAGCCGTCTCTCCTATCATCGTTGCTATCGCCAAGGCAATTACCGTCATCGGGAACACCACGGAGTTTGCCGCATTGCCGAAAGAGCCGAGATAATCAGCATTTGCGATGAATATTTGGTCAACTATGTTGTAAAGCGCGCCGACAAGCAGCGAAACTATGCGGGGAGCGCAAACTTTCGCATCAATTTGCCCGTTTTTTCCGTTTCGAGAAACGTGTTTTGAACCGTTTTTCCATTTTGATATTCCTCTCATTCAATCGTCTCAACGAAAAAGCACGCCCGTAGGCGTGCGTCTTATTCTTTGTGACTGCGATACACGCCTCCAGAACGTGTCGTATCGGAACGCGGAAGCGCTCTTGTATCGTTTCGTCAAGAAAAAATATTCAATTAAAATATATTATAAAAGTGTACCATTTGTTCGAAAAGTCAATTTCAAAAGTTTGAAATCCGTTTGCAAGACAGATATTACTTTTAGCTCCACAAAAAATATAGGGGATAGAAAAAACGAAAAAACATTATCGGTTTCTCTTTTTCAAGTTTCTTTATAAACGCGCGGTAATTTCGGCGTCTATGCGTTTTATCTCTTCAAAAATTCGCGAGCGGAAAGGTCTAAAACGCCGAATGTATCGCCGCCGAGGAACCACAAGTTTGTCGGACGTAACAACGCGCAGCGTGTGGTCGGGACCGAGCCGTGCATAAGGTTTTTTTCCATGCAGGCGTCGGCTGTCTGTCCCCTGCGGCGTGTATATTATTGTCACTCGCCATCATCGGTCGCTTCGCTGCCCCGCATTCGGGGAACGGTAGCCGTCAAAAACCGCCGTCACTTCCGTTTTTGTTAAGCCGCGTAGTTTTTCAGAATATCTATCAGCCTGTCGCGCGCATGGTCAAGGTCGCTTTGCGCAAGTTCCGCAAGAAAATCCCATGCAAAAAATAACATTGTAGCCGTCAACGATGAGTTTTTGTCGTTTCAGGTCTCGGTTCAAACTTCCGTTCGGCGGTAAAAATGCGCTTTCCGCATAGGTACGGCGTTTGACGGGACCGTAAGTCCTGTTCATTATCTCTTCAAGCTGCGCGTCTGAAAGCCTGTGCGCTCGGGCAACGCTTCTCGGAGACGGCAGGGGAACGGTCGGTCTGTATGCCGCAGGCAAATCCATGTATTCGCGCACTTTGTTCCACGGCACCACAAATCCCGCTCCGTGCGCGCAAAGACCGAATGCGGCGGCAGCTGAATATCCGCCTCGGGCTTATATCCGTATTCCGTTATGACCTCGTCTGAGTTCTCGCATTCTCCGTCTCCGTCATATACGCACGAAAACGAGCCGTTTCCGCCGCTGTATGCCGCAACTTCTTTGCATATCCGGAAAGTTTTGCAACAGGCGCACGACCCGTAAAGACCGCAAAACCGCTGTCGTCCGTTTCCTGCACAAACTCCGCGTGACGCATTTGCAGGTCGTGTATCGCTCTGCCCGCAGACGCGGACGGCACGGAAAGGCTGTATGCGTAAAACGGTTCCAAGCAGAACGGAGCGGCGCGTGCTCATAAGTCCCTGCCGAAAGCGCACGCAGCGTCGCTTCTCTGAAATCCCCGCCCTCCGTGTTCGGGTGCGATCTGCCTGTCAGAAGCGTAATTTTTATGTCCGTCAGCGGTGCGCCGACAAGCACTCCCGCAGCTGTGTTTCGTTCAGCACCGTGTCAACAAGATTTTGCCAGTTTGAAGCCAGTTCGTCCGTCCGGGCAAACCGTGTCTGTTACCAAGCCTGTACATTCTCTCGGCAACGGCTCCAACAGCAAATGAACTTCCGCATAATGTTTCAGCGGCTCAAATGCCCCCTCGACGGGGGCGGCGATGGTTTCCTTGTAAGAAAGTATGCGTCCCTCGCCGAAAGCGACATCAAACGCCGAATCTGTCCTTTATCTTTCTTTGTCCAGTATCTCCGTCTGCACTTCGCCCATCAGCCGAACCTGCAATTCCTGCAATTCTTCCGACCAAACGGGACGCAAAGACGGGTCTTCCTCGAGAAAGTTCGAGCAATTTCGGGTAAAAACAACCTCGGCGGGCAATCGTTCGGCAAAATCACTTTGTACGTCAGAACGGGTTCGAGCAGGGGTGTTTCTCCGTCCGCTTCCGCTCCGAGTCCTTGTCCCGCATACGTCGCCGTAAGCCCGATAACGGCGCATATCTTATCGCCCGCCTAGGCTTTGTCTGTTTGTGTGAAATTGTTCCCCGAATAAAGCCGTATCTGCGCCGCTTTTTCTTCTCTGCCGTCGTATTTTACCGCATCGCGAACGTTCAGCGTGCCGCCTGTTATCTTCATATATGTAAGTCTGACATTGCCGTCATGCGCAATTTTGAACACCCTGCGCCGAAGACATCCGTCGGGTATTCGGGACGCGGGGCAAGTGTCACAAGCGCGTTCAGAAATTCTTCAACGCCGTCCGTCGTTCTCGCCGAGCCGAAAAAAACGGGTATCAGTTTTCTCTGCGCCGTAAGCCGCGTCAGTTCTCCGGTGTCCGTTGTTCCGTCCGAGGTGAACTTTTCAAGCAATTTTTTCCGAAAAAAGCGCAAGCCTTTCCGCTCTTGTTTCATCGCTTTCGCCCGTGAAAAACGGAGCTGTCGCATCTCCGAGATTTTTGCGTATGTCCTCAGCCACCGCCGCTTCGCCCGCAAAAGGCAGGTCGATTTTGTTGACAAAAATAAAAGTGGGAACGCCGTATTTGTCAAGCAGTTTTGCCAGCGTTCGCGTATGCGCCTGAACGCCGTCCGTTGCGCTTACAAGCAGCACCGCGCAGTCCAGCACCTGCAAAACACGCTCCGTCTCCGCCGAAAAATCGACGTGTCCCGGCGTGTCCGCAAGAATTATTTCCGTAAGTCGCCTATCTCAAACCGCGCTTCTTTCGAATATATCGTTATTCCCCGTTCGCGCTCAACCTCGTCCGTGTCCAAAAATGCGTCACCGTGGTCAACGCGCCCGCGTTTGCGCAACTTTCCCGCCGCATACAAAAACGCTTCCCGAAAGCGTCGTTTTTCCAGCATCGACGTGCGCAAGTATTCCGACGACAAGTTTACGTTTCACAGTTCTGCTCCGTTTGCAGCAATACGTAATA